>ENA-ORKM01000132-ORKM01000132.1-human-gut-metagenome-genome-assembly--contig:-NODE-132-length-17373-cov-11.624_pt1 | contig 17373 bp, 15 predicted proteins | sample MGYA00243059_ERZ508807 | MGnify/ENA primary metagenome ERZ508807 (study PRJEB26277, sample SAMN04329813) | human gut metagenome | biome: human-associated habitat | host: Homo sapiens | place: USA... | reverse complement strand
TGGCGGGTCTGGGTAGGCTCACCGCACATGTGGAACACCACCTGCCCCTCGGGCAATTCAAAGTAGGTGTAGATCTCCATCCGCCGCTCATGGGTGTGGCTGGGCATCGTGTTCCAGTTGGAACCGGGGTCCAGCTCGGTCATGCCCATGCTCAGTTGGCAGGTCTTCAGCACGTCCGGGTGGATGAACTGATTGATGGTGCGCTTGTTGCAGGTCTCCACGCTGCCCAGAGGACGATGGTTTGCATCGGCCATCTTGATCAGGCGGGTCTCGTAAGCGCAGTGTGCCGGAGCAGACACCATATAGAACTTGGCAGGATGCTCGGGATCGGCGGAAGCAAAGGTCACTTCCTTGGTGCCCTGGGTGATGTACAGGCAGTCCTTGTAGCCCAGCTCGTACTTCACGCCGTCGGCCACCACGATGCCGGTGGAATCCTTGCCGATGTTGAACATGCCGATCTCGCGGCGCTCCAGGAAATAGTGGGTGCCAAAGTTTGCCCAGATGTCGATGCCCTTGTCGATGGACACGGTCTCGTGCACCGGCATACAGCCCAGCGTGACCATGCGGTCCACATGGCTGTAAACGGCAACAACTTCATCCGCCTTGTACAGGCCGGTGATGAGCATTTCGTCCCGCATTTCCTCGGTGGTGTAGCGCTTGAAATCCTTCTGGTTGCAGGAATAACGGATATCCATTGTGGACGACCTCCTGTAACGCTTGCTTAGCGCTGGATACGGCCGGAACCGTCGCCGCCAGCCAGCTTCTCGACCTCGGACACGGTCATCATGTTGTAGTCGCCCTCGATGGAGTGCTTCAGAGCAGAAGCAGCAACAGCGAACTCAACAGCTTCCTGAGTGCTCTTGCCGGTCAGCAGGCTGTAGATCAGGCCGCCGCCGAAGGAGTCACCGCCGCCAACGCGGTCGATGATGTGCAGGTCGTACTTCTTGGAGAAGCAGTACTCGCCCGAAGCAACGTCGTACAGCATAGCGCTCCAGCCGTTGTCGAATGCGCTGTGGCTCTCACGCAGGGTGATAGCGACCTTCTCGAAGTGGAACTTGTCAGCCAGCTGCTTGGCAACGCTCTTGTAGCCCTCAGCATTCAGCTTGCCGCCGTAGATATCGGTAGCCTCGGCCTCGATGCCGAACACGTCCTTTGCGTCCTCCTCGTTGGAGATGCAGACGTCAACGTACTGGCACAGATCGGTCATGGCAGCGCGGGCCTGCTCACGGGTCCACAGCTTGCCGCGGTAGTTCAGGTCGCAGCTGATCTTCACGCCGTGAGCCTTAGCAGCCTTGCAGGCCTCGCGGCAGATCTCGACAACGTTCTCGCCCAGAGCCGGGGTGATGCCGGTGAAGTGGAACCAATCCACGCCCTCGAAGATCTTATCCCAATCAAAGTCGGAGGGCTGAGCCAGCTGGATGGCGCTGTTGGCACGGTCGTAGATGCAGACGGAACCACGCTGAGAAGCGCCCTTCTCGTTGTAGTAGATACCAACGCGATCACCGCCGCGGGTGATCATGCTGGTGTCAACGCCGTAGCGGCGCAGGCTGTTGACAGCGGCCTGACCGATGGCGTGTGCGGGCAGCTTAGTGACGAAAGCTGCGTCCAGGCCGTAGTTGGCCAGAGAAACAGCAACGTTGGCCTCGCCGCCGCCGAAGGTGAACTCCAGGCTGTTAGCCTGGACAAAGCGCTCATAGTTGAACGGCTGCAGACGGACCATCAGTTCGCCAAAAGTAACGACTTTCATTGTGGTGTACTCCTTTATAATCAGATGTGTTTTATATCACCCGCCGCAGGGTGGACCGGTGCGGCGGGAAACGCCGTGGAAATGCTCAGGAACTCAGGCCTGGACCAGGTGCATTGCAAAGCCGGCGATCTCGTCAGCAAAGTAGCAGGCGATGGTCTTGCCGTTCTTGACATTCTTGCTGTCCAGATCGAACTTCACGCCGCGCTGAGACAGGTGATAGATGGCACGGTCAACGTTGTTGCAGGCGATGGCAATGTGGCCATTGGTGCCGCGGCCGGGCTTCTTCATGATCTCGAATTCCTTGTTGCCCACAAAGATGCTGGAGTTGCCGGGAGCGACCTTCATGTTCAGCAGACCGCCCAGCAGGGTGGCGACCTTCATGGCCTCTTCCTCGTTGCCGGTGTTGATGCCGACATGGTGCAGGTGCAGGCCCAGCATGGTGTCAACAGCTTCCTTGCTCTGTGCAGTGATCTTTGCCCAGTCGCCGGCCTTGATCACATCGCTCTTGCACATCCAGGTGCCGCCCACAGCGAAGATCTGGTCATAGCCCAGATAATCGTTGACGTTCTTTGCATTGACACCGCCGGTGCACATCCAGCGTGCGCTCTTCAGGGCAGCGCCGATGTTCTTCAGCATGCCGACACCGCCGTTTGCCTCAGCGGGGAAGAACTTCAGGGCCTCGCAGCCCATGTTCATAGCCTGCTGCATCTCGCCGGCAGAGGCGGTACCGGGCATCATAATGCCGCCCTTGTCGATCACGTGCTTGCAGACCTCGGGGTCAAAGCCGGGAGCGACGATGAAGGAAGCACCAGCTGCCATTGCACGGTCAGCCTGCTCGCAGGTCAGGACAGTGCCTGCACCCAGCAGCATCTCGGGCATCTCTTCGTGGATCTTGCGGATGCACTCCTCAGCACATGCAGTGCGGAAGGTGACCTCGGCTGCGGGCAGACCGCCCTCGGCCAGAGCCTTGCACAGGGGCAGGGCCTCGTCTACGCTGTTGAAGGCGATAACAGGGATAATGCCGATCTGATAGACCTTTTCAACGATGGGATTCATAACGCATTTCTCCTTTTTATTTGACACTCAGGGCGGGGCAGGGCCGGATGGGCACACTCTCCCCACCATACGTTCACAGTATTAGTATAAACGACCCGGCCGCTTTTGGTAATGCTCAACAAGCACAATGTTTTGCATAAGAGCTTGTATACATTGCACAAAAATGCCCAACGGTCACAGTCCGAGCCGCTCGAACAGCTCTGCAACGCCATCGTGGTCATTGTCGCAGGTGCTGACGATATCCCCCAGTGCCCGGATCTCGGGCAGAGCGTTGGCCATTACGGCGGCCACACCGGCCCGGGCCAGCATGGCGCGGTCGTTGTCGCTGTCGCCGATGGCAAGGGTGGCCTCCCGGGGGATGCCGAGCCGGTCGGCCAGAGCCAGCAGGGCGGTACCCTTGTCCACCCCTGCGGCGGTGACCTCTACATTGTCCGGGGCACCCTGTACGGCCTCGATGACGGGAAACGCCCGGAAACGGACGAGAGCGGCCTGTGCAATTTCGATGCTGTCGAAGAACATACAGAATTTTTCCACTTCGTGGGCGTGGCGGCTCATCCATTCGTCCAGATCCCGCACAACATGGGTACGGCCATCGTCCGGCTGTCTGGCCTCGGTGGAATGGCGCTGGATATGACGGTTCTGAAACAGGGCCATACCGGTACCGTCCAAATAAGAGCGCCCGTCCGAAAAAATGCTCAGTGGGCCATGATATTCCCGGTAGAGGGCAAACACTTCCCGGGCGGTTTCCGGGGGCAAACAATGACGCTCCAGCAGAACCGGTTCATGGGTCGGACGCCGGGCCGCATCGGAGTAACGGCTGTATACGGCACCCAGCGGGTCTGTGCCCATATCCCAGACAGCGGCACCGTTGGCGGTGATGGCGTACCGGATGCCGGGCAGCTGCGCCACCAACGGCGGCAGGCTGGCAAGGGGCCGCCCGGTGCAGGGCAGCACGATGACCCTGCGCCCGACGGCATCGGCAATGGCCTGCCGGGTGCGGGGGGAGATCTGGCTCTGGGAATTGAGCAGGGTGCCGTCCAGATCAAGGGCGACAAGACGGATGGGGGTAGAAGGTGACATAGTTTCTCCTTTGATTTAAGAACCTCTCCGGCAGCAGCGTAAACATGGCTTCTCTGGCAGGGGAGCTGCCGCAACAGGTGACAGGGGAGAGGCTGATACCCTTATTTTATCCCATAAATAATATTTGCGCAAGCGCTGGTTCTGTGTTAAAATAATCGCTATGCGGCGAGTGATTTTATAGGAGAAAAGAATATGAAGGCAAAGACTCTGCGCACGCGGCTCAAGCCCCACCTGTGGTATCAGGCTTACTGGGTGGTCTACCTCATCTGGTTCTTCTGGCTGGATCTGACCATCACGGACCCCAAATACATCATCCACTCCCCGGTGGATGACCTCATTCCCTTCAACGAGTGGTTTATTTTCCCGTACTGCAGCTGGTTCGTGCTGCTGGCGGCGGTCACGGCTCTGCTGTGGTGGTTCGACACCGCCAGCTATGACAAGCTCTGCCTGATGATGTTTTCGGGTATGACGCTCTGCCTCATTATTTATATGGTACTGCCCAACGGCCTTGACATCCGCCCCACGGCGGAAGCCATCGGCCGGGAGAATTTTGCCATGACTTTGATGCAGCTCATTTGGAAAGCAGATGCCTCGGTCAATGTCTGCCCCTCTATCCACTGTCAGAGCACGGCCTGCATGGCCATTGCCTTTTCGGGCAGCACGCTGACAAAGCAGCGCCCCTGGCTCAAAGCAGCGGCCTGGGTGTGGGCAGCGCTCATCTGCGCCTCCACCGTGTTCACCAAGCAGCATTCCATCATTGATGTGGTCTGCGGTCTGGCGCTGGCGGCTGTGTGGGGCGTGATCCTTTACGGCCCGTGGAAAAAGCGGCAGGATTGACAAGAAAAAGTTTCTAATTTTGGCAGTTTCCCAATTGACGCGGACAAAGCGCGTGGGGTACAATAAAATCGAGACTGATATATCAGTAAATGGCAAAGAAAACAGGCGTGCAGAAGCACAAAAGGAGCGAAGACAGTATGGCAGTTCGGAGCGCCCGCGAGGCAGCCTACGAAACCATCCGCAGCCGGATCATCACCATGGAGCTCAAACCCGGGGATGAACTGAACGACCACGAGCTGGCCCAGGAACTGGGCATCAGCCGCACCCCCATGCGGGAAGCGCTGATCATGCTCAACATTGCCCACATGGTGACCATCAAGCCCCAGAGCGGCACCTATGTGGCCCCCATTGATCTGGAGCTGATGGAGATGGAGCAGTTTGCGCGCTTCACGCTGGAAAAAGAGCTTCTGAACCATATCCGGGGCCGCCTGACCGGCGAGCAGGAGAGAGCCTACCGGCTGCTGATCGAGCAGTACCGTGTGCTGGAAAGCCACCCGGAGGCTGAAAACCGTGAGACCCGGATGCTGGATCTGGACAACGCCTTCCATCGCCGCGCCTTTGAGCTCTGCGGCATGGAGGGACACTTTGACCACATGCTTTCCACCTTTCAGCACATCGAGCGGCTGCGTAAGTTCAGCCTGCAGACGGATGAGAACAAATCGGTCTGTGGTGCCCACACCCGCATCCTGGAGGCTGTGCTCCACGGCACGGAGGAGGATGTGAGCCGGGCGCTGAGTGAACATCTGCACCGGTATAAGCTCAGTGTGGATCAGGCCCGTGCCGCCCACCCGGATTATTTTATCGGCAACGGTGATACATGGTAAAAATTTCTTTCGTCAAACTGCCCAATGCGTGTATTTTGCGGCCGGATGGGGGCAAAATCCCATGTGTGGCCGTTTCTTTGTGTAAAGTATACAAGAAAAAACATCAAAACTTGTCAAAACGTCAATTGCCAATTTGAAACTGATATATTAGAATATAAGCAAGAATGTGCCACGGCACCCGCCGGGGCATTTAAGAAGCAAAGCAACAAACAAGGAGGAACCCACTATGCCTATGAAAATGGGTTGGCGTTGGTACGGTGAGGGCAACGATCCCATCACCCTCAACGACATCAAGCAGATTCCCGGCGTGACCAGCATCGTCTGGGCACTGCACAACAAGATGCCCGGTGAGATCTGGGAGATCGACGAGATCCAGAAGGTCGCCGATCAGATCCACGCCTACGGCTTCGACATGGACGTGGTCGAGTCTGTCAATGTCCACGATGACATCAAGATCGGCCTGCCCACCCGCGACAAGTACATCGAGAACTACAAGCAGTGCATCCGCAACCTGTCCAAGTTCGGCGTCAAGGTCATCTGCTACAACTTCATGCCCATCTTTGACTGGACCCGTACCGACCTGTTCCACCCCGTCGGCGACGGCTCCACTGCTCTGTTCTACCAGAAGGACATGATCCAGGACGATTACAAGGCCATGGCCGACTACATCCTGGGCTTCACCGAGAAGTACAACATGACCTTCCCCGGCTGGGAGCCTGAGCGTATGGCAAAGCTGGACGAGCTGTTCAAGGCCTATGCCCCTGTTACCAAGGAAAAGCTGTGGGAGAACCTGAAGTACTTCCTGGAAGCTCTGATGCCCACCTGCCGCGAGTGCGACATCAAGATGGCCATCCACATGGACGATCCCCCTTGGGATATCTTCGGCCTGCCCCGCCTGCTGGTGGATGCTGAGAGCATCGACCGCTTCCTGAGCATGGTGGACGACGAGTACAACTGCCTGACCCTGTGCTCCGGCAGCCTGAACGCAAACCCCAACAACAACGTTGCCGAGATCGTCCGCAAGCACTGCGACCGCATTGCATTTGCTCACATCCGCAACATCCACCACTTCCCCAATGGCGACTTCTCCGAGGCTGCTCACCGCGACTGCTGCGGCGAGACCGGCATCATCGAGATCCTGCGCGCCTACCATGACTGCGGCTACGAGGGCTATATCCGCCCCGACCACGGCCGTCAGCTGTGGGAGGAAGGCCCCGGCAACTGCCGCCCCGGTTACGGCAAGTATGACCGTGCTCTGGGTATCCAGTACATGCTGGGTGTCTGGGACCTGCTGGACCGTCTGGATGAAGAGAAAAAGAAAGGCTGAGTACTATTATGAAGCTGTCTGATATCAAGAACGGCAATCTGTCCGCCGAGTGGGCAGAAAAGGGCTACGAGCTGCCCAAGTTTGACGTGGAGGCTGTCAAGGCCAAGACCCACGCAGAGCCCACCTGGGTGCACTTCGGCGCAGGCAATATCTTCCGTGCCTTCCCCGCTGCCATCCTGAACGAGGCCCTGAACAGCGGCAAGTATGACCGCGGTGTCATCGTGGCCGAGAGCTTTGACTACGAGATCATCGACAAGGCTTACCAGCCCTACGACAACCTGAGCCTGCTGGTCTGCCTGAAGTCCACCGGCGACATCGAGAAGAAGGTCATTGCTTCCGTGACTGAGAGCCTGAAGGCTGACTATTCCTTCGGCGCCGACTGGGCACGTCTGGTGGAGATCTTCCAGAACCCCAGCCTGCAGATGATCTCCTTCACCATCACCGAGAAGGGCTACGGCGTTGCTCCCGCTGACTTGGAGCGCGGCCTGACCCCCGTGCTGGCCATGGGCAAGGTCACCGCTCTGCTGTACGAGCGCTTCAAGGCCGGCAAGCTGCCCCTGACCGTGCAGAGCATGGATAACTGCTCTCACAACGGCGACAAGGTCAAGACCGCTGTCCACGCCTATGCTTCCAAGTGGGTCGAGCAGGGTCTGGTTCCCGCTGAGTTCCTGGCATACGTTCAGGACGAGACCAAGATCACCTTCCCCTGGAGCATGATCGATAAGATCACTCCCCGTCCCGACGCAAAGGTCCAGGATATGCTGGCCAAGGACGGCTTTGAGGACAACTACACCATCGTGACCGAGAAGCACACCTTTACTGCTCCCTTTGTCAACGCAGAGGAGACCCAGTACCTGTGTATCGAGGATCACTACACCAACGGCCGTCCTCCGCTGGAGCTGGGCGGTGTGCTGTACTGCGACCGCGAGACCGTTGACAAGATCGAGAAGATGAAGGTGTGCACCTGCCTGAACCCCCTGCACACCGCAATGTCCATCTACGGCTGCATGCTGGGTTACACCCTCATCAGCGCCGAGATGGCCGACGAGGATCTGCGTTCCTTCATCCAGAAGATCGGTTATATCGAGGCAATGCCCGTGGTCGTTGATCCTGGTGTCCTGAACCCCTACGAGTTCATCGGTGCTGTCATCAACCGCCGCCTGCCCAACCCCTTCATGCCTGATGCACCCCAGCGTATCGCTACCGATACCTCTCAGAAGCTGGCCATCCGCTTCGGCGAGACCATCAAGGCATATCAGGCACGCGGTCTGGACAAGTCCAACCTGGTGCTGATCCCCCTGGTGCTGGCAGGTTATGCCCGCTACCTGAAGGGCATTGATGACAACGGCAAGGCATTCGAGATCTCTCCCGATCCGCTGCTGGCTGAGCTGCAGGCCATCGTGGCTCCTCTGGAAGTCAAGGAAGGCGAGCAGGACTTCAGCTGCCTGAAGAAACTGTACAGCCGTGCCGATGTGTTCGGTGTTGACCTGTACGAGGTCGGCCTGGGTGAGCAGATCGAGGGCATGGTCAAGGAGCTGTACGCTGGCAACGGCGCAGTCCGCAAGACCCTGCACAAGTACGTTGTCGCCCGCTGAGCGCTGACACGATCCTGAATTAAGCTATCTTCGTTCCCGCGCTGCGTTTTGCTTTGCCGCAGCGCGGGATTTTTTTGTTTTCCGGCATGGCGGAGCGCATGGCTCTTTACATTTGGAGAGCGATTTGCAATAATAGAAAAAAAGCGCAGGAGGGTCTGTACATGAAAGTAATGGTTTTTGATGTGGGCGGCACCGGGATCAAGTATTCTGTGATGGATGAGCAGCTGAACCGGACCGATACGGGCAGCACGCCTACCCCGGCGGATTCACAGGAGCACTTCCTGAACACTCTGCGGGAGATCTACCTGCCCCACAAGGACGAGGTGGACGGCATTGCCCTGAGCCTGCCCGGCTTCATCGATGCCGAGCAGGGCGTGGTCAAGGGCGGCGGAGCACCCTCGCTGGCCTACAATGTGGGCACGCCTGTCGGCCCCCGGCTGGCCGAGGCCTGCGGCTGCCGTGTCTGGATCGAGAATGACGGCAAAGCGGCCGCCATTGCAGAGCTGGAGCGGGGTGTGCTGAAGGGCTGCAGGAACGCAGCAGTGTTCATCATCGGCACCGGTGTGGGCGGCGGCCTGATCATTGATGGGAAGCTGGTGCGCGGCCGGGACTGCACGGCAGGTGAGTACAGCTTTATGAACACCAACGCCGATGCCTGGAGCGACCCCACAAAGAGCGTTGCCTGCCAGTGCAGTACCAGCGGCCTGTTGAGCGGCTACCGCGCCCGCAAGGGCCTGCCCGCCGATGCACCCATGGATGGACGCATCTTCTTTGAGGCGGTCCACGCTGGGGAGACCGAGGCCAACGAGGTCCTGCGCAGCTTCTGCCGGGCCGTTGCCGTGCAGATCTACAACCTGAACGTTTTGCTGGATCTGGAAAAGGTGGCCATCGGCGGCGGCATCAGCAAGCAGCCCATCCTTGTGGAGACCCTGAACGAGGTGTATGAGGAGTACATCCTGCGGGGCCATCCCTTCAGCGAAGCGCAGGCCCGCTGCCTGCCCCGCCCGGAGATCGTGCCCTGCCGGTTCCTGAGCGAGGCCAATCAGATCGGTGCCTTTGCAAGCTACCAGAAGGCGTTTTTGGAAAAGTAACAATCTGACAACGGCACAGCGCTGGTGCATCATCGTAACTGCGCTGTGCCTTGATTTTTGGGCGCGCCCATGATATGATAGACCCTGCGCGCAGGGCGCGCGGAAAACAAACAAAGGAGTTCTTTTTCTATGAAAACCATGCATAAATTTCTGGCCGTTGTGATCAGTGCCGCTCTGGCTGCCGGGCTGCTGGCAGGCTGCGGTGCAGCTTCCAGCACGGCATCCAGTGCCGCCTCTTCTGAGGCCGTGTCCTCTGTGGCAGCTTCCAGTGAGGCCGCTTCCTCTGAGGCTGCTTCCGGGCAGGCTGAGGATGCCAAGGTCAAGGCAGAGTTTACCGTGACCGGCGCGGATGGCGAGAGCCAGACCTTTACGCTGGAAGTGACCGATGGCGAGAAACTGAGCGATGCTCTGGTGGAAGCCGGGCTCATCAGCGAAGAGGAGGCTGCGGCAGGCTTTGTGACCACCGTCAACGGCGAGACTGCCGACTGGGATAAGGATCAGGCATGGTGGTGCCTGACCGATGCCACCGGCGAGATGACCACCGTGGGTGTGGCAGACATTGCGCTGCACGATGGCGACAGCTATGCCTTTATCTACACGAAGTAAGGAGCCTGTGCACATCCGGGTGCTGCGGCTGGTGCTCAGCGGCCTGATGGGTGCGCTGCTGGTGGTGAGCAAGCAGGCCATGAGCGGCCTGCCCAACATTGAACCGGTGACACTGCTTGTCATCCTGTTTGCACTGGAGCTGCCCCGGGAAACGCCGGGGGCTGTTACGGTGTTCATCCTGCTGCAGGGCGTGCTGTACGGCTTTGGGCTGTGGTGGGCCATGTACCTGTATGTCTGGTATCTGCTGGCCCTGCTGGCATGGCTGCTGCGCCGGATGGACAATGCCCTTGGCTGGGCGGTGTTCAGCGGCATCTACGGCCTGTGCTTCGGCGGCCTGTGTGCGGCGGTGTATCTGGTGGCAAAAACTCCGGCCTTTGCCCTGAGCTGGTGGCTCAGCGGCCTTTCCTACGATGCCATGCACGGCGTGGGAAATTTTGTCATCATGCTGCTGCTCTACCGCCCCCTGCGCAGAGCGCTGCAGACAGCCAAACGGCAGATCCATCTGGATTGAACAAAGGGAGCGTCCCACGGTGGAAAACCACGGGACGCTCCCTTTTGTTCTGCGCGGAAACAGGAAAGAAAGCAGGTTGCAGCTGAGGAAATCAGCGCTTAACGTTGAAGGCGGCCATGCCGGGGTAAACGGCGCTTGCACCCAGATCCTCCTCAATGCGGAGCAGCTGGTTGTACTTGGCAACGCGCTCGGTGCGGCTGGGGGCACCGGTCTTGATCTGGCAGGTGTTCAGGGCAACGGCCAGATCAGCAATGGTGGTGTCCTCGGTCTCGCCGGAGCGGTGAGAGCTGATGGCGGTGTAGCCGGCCTTGTGGGCCATTTTGATGGCCTCCAGCGTCTCGGAAACAGAACCAATCTGGTTCAGCTTGATCAGGATGGCGTTGCCTGCACCCAGCTGGATGCCCTTGGCCAGACGCTCGGTGTTGGTAACGAACAGGTCGTCGCCCACCAGCTGGACCTTACCGCCCAGTTCCCGGGTCATCTCCTGCCAGCCTTCCCAGTCCTCTTCATCCAAGCCATCTTCAATGGAGATGATGGGATACTTCTCCACCAGGCTCTTCCAGTGTGCGATCAGCTCGCTGGAAGTGTACTCGGTGCCGGCCTTGGGCAGCTTGTAGAAGCCCTTGCCCTTGGGGCTCTTCCACTCGGAGGAAGCGGCATCCATGGCCAGCATGAAGTCCCTGCCGGGCTGATAACCGGCCTTTTCGATGGCGGCCAGAATGGTCTCGATGGTCTCCTCGTCGCTGGACAGGTTGGGGGCAAAGCCGCCCTCGTCGCCCACGGAGGTGGCCAGGCCCCTGGACTTCAGGATGGAAGCCAGAGCGTGGAACACCTCGGCGCACCAGCGCAGGGCTTCCTTGAAGCTGGGCGCGCCCACAGGCATGATCATAAACTCCTGCGTGTCCACGGTGTTGGCGGCGTGTGCGCCGCCGTTCAGGATGTTCATCATGGGCACGGGCAGGCGGTTGCCGTTCACGCCGCCCAGAAAGCGGTACAGGGGCATTTCCAGAGAAGCGGCGGCAGCGCGGCAGGCGGCAATGGAGACCGCCAGAATGGCGTTTGCGCCCAGATTGGATTTGTCCTTGGTGCCGTCGGCCCGGAGCATGGCGGCATCAATGGCATAGATGTCGGAGGCATCCATGCCCACCACCGCGTCAGCGATGACAGTGTTGATGTTCTCCACAGCCTTGGTCACGCCCTTGCCCAGATAGCGGCCCTTGTCGCCGTCGCGCAGCTCCAGCGCCTCAAACTCGCCGGTGGATGCACCGGAAGGGGCACAGCCGCGCGCAACAGTGCCGTCGGCCAGAGTGATCTCAGCCTCAACGGTGGGGTTTCCGCGGGAGTCCAGGATCTCGCGGCCGATCACAGATTCAATTTCCAGATAGTTCATCACAGTAACCTCCCGATCTTCGATGAGATATTATATAGATAGTCAAAACTAACTAACTGCCTTTATCCTACCACGTCCCGCACCCTTGCGCAAGAGGGTCTGCGGATGTTTGCCGCTGTAAACATTGATAGGATGCCCGCCGGGGCGGGTGCGTATCCGGCAGAAAGCGGGAAAAGGATGGGGGAGTGTGTGGATTTGTGCGTTTACATTCCGAAGAGGGGACGGTAAAATGATAGATGGACAAGAGAGAACCAAAGATTGAGGAGGATTTTTTTACATGAACAAAGACCTGACCGTGGGCTCCCCGTCCAAGGTGCTGTGGCAGTTCTGCCTGCCCATGTTCGGCAGCATCCTGTTCCAGCAGCTCTACAACATTGCCGACAGCCTTGTGGCGGGCAAGCTGATCGGTGAAAACGCCCTGGCCGCTGTGGGCAACAGCTACGAGATCACCCTGATCTTTCTGGCGTTCTCATTCGGCTGCAACATCGGCGGCTCTGTCATCGTTTCCCGGTACTTCGGCGCAAAGGACTACAACACCATGAAAACCGCCGTCTCCACGGCGCTCATCGGCACGGTGGTGCTCTGCGGTGCCCTGATGGCGGTGGGCCTGCTGGGCTGCCGGAGCCTGCTGGTGCTCATCCGCACCCCGGCGGAGCTGATGGCCGACTCGGCAGAGTATCTGGATATCTACACCCTGGGCCTGCCCTTCCTGTTCCTTTACAATGTGGCAACGGGCATTTTTACGGCGCTGGGCGACAGCCGCACCCCGTTCCTGTTTCTGGCGGGGTCCTCTACCGCAAACATCGCGGTGGATGTGCTGTTCGTGGCTGCCTTTGATCTGGGGGTTGCCGGTGTGGCCTGGGCGACTTTTCTGTGCCAGGGCGTGAGCTGCGTGCTCTCCCTGTGGGTGGTGGCCCGGCGGGTGCGTGCTGTCCCGAGTGAGGGGGAGCGGGTCTGGTTCTCCTGGAAGATGCTGGGCCAGATCGCAGTGGTGGCCATCCCCAGCATTTTGCAGCAGAGCTTTGTCTCAGTGGGCAATATCATCATCCAGAGCGTGGTCAACTCCTTCGGTGCCAGCGTGATCGCGGGCTTTGCCGCGGCCACCAAGCTGAACAATGTGCTCATTTCCTCCCTGACCACGCTGGGCAGCGGCATTTCCAACTACGCCTCCCAGAATCTGGGTGCCGGGAAGAACGAGCGTGTCAAGGCGGGTTTTGGGGCCGGTGTCAGGCTGCTGGGCAGCATCTGCCTCTGCTTCACGGCCCTGTACCTGCTGGCAGGCCGCCAGCTGCTCATGCTCTTTATGAACAGCCCCACGGGCGAGGCCATCAACACCGGCTTGATCTTCCTGCAGACGATCGCACCCTTCTACCTGTTGCTGGCCTTCAAGCTGACCTCAGATGGCCTGATGCGCGGCTGCGGCATGATGGGCCGCTTTATGGCGACCACCCTTTCCGACCTGTTCCTGCGCGTGGTGCTGGCCATACTGTTTTCCCGCTGGCTGGGCGTGAACGGCATCTGGCTGTCCTGGCCTGTGGGCTGGTTTGTGGGCACCGTGCTCTCCATGGTGTTTTATCGTACCTCTATTTACCGGCAGGCAGAAGAAAAAACGACGCTGTAACTTTTTTGACATGGGTGAAAGCCCTTCATTTCACGATGAAACAAAGTGAACAAAATGAAAAAATAACCAAAAACAACATGGATTTTTTGGTGGCTTTCACATAAAATGCCGGAAAATGCCCGGAAAAGTATGGACGGTTTGTGAATTGCACAACCCGCCCGGCGAGACTATAATGAATACACACACAAAGCAGGGCGGCTTTGAGGGAAGCGCCCTGCTTTGTGCATCTATCATACGAAAAACTTCCAACAGGAGGATATTGTATTATGAAAAAGATGATCTCTCGCCGCAACTTTCTGACCGCTGCCGGTGTCGTGGCTGCTGCCGGTGTCCTGACCGCCTGCGGCGGCTCCTCTTCCAGCACTGCCGCTTCTTCCACTGCCGCATCCGCTGCAGGCTCTGCCGCTGCTTCCGGTGACACCATCAAGATCGGCGTGATGGGCCCCCTGACCGGCAACGTTTCCGTTTACGGCCAGGCCGTTGTCAACGGCGCTTCCCTGTACCTGAAGCAGGTCAACGCCGACGGCGGCATCAATGGTAAGCAGATCGAGATCCTGACTGAGGATGAGCAGGGTGATGCTACGCAGGCTGTCAACTGCTTCACCAAGATGGTGGACGAGGGCATCACCGCTCTGGTGGGCGATGTCACCACCACCCCCACCCTGGCAGTTGCTGCCGAGAGCGCAGATTACAACATGCCCATGGTCACTGCTTCCGCTACCGCTGAGGCTGTTACTTACGATGCCGAGACCGACACCGTGAACGAGAATGTCTTCCGTGCCACCTTTACCGACCCGTTCCAGGGCATCAAGATGGCTGATTATGCTTACCAGAAGCTGGGCTACACCAAGGCAGCTGTCATCTTCAAGAAGGGCGCTGACTACAACGAGGGTCTGGCTGAGAACTTTGTCAACGAGTTCGAGAGCCTGGGCGGCACCATTGTCGATCAGGAGAGCTACTCCGAGGGCGACGTGGACTTCAAGACCCAGCTGACCAGCATCATGGGCAAGAACCCCGAGACCGTGTTCTGCCCCAACTACTACGAGGAGGTGGGCCAGATCCTGTCTCAGGCTGAGAGCGTCGGCCTGAATGTTCCCTTCCTGGGCGGCGACGGCTGGGATGGCCTGGAGGGCTATGCCACTGCCGATCAGCTGAAGGACAGCTACTTCTGCGCAAACTACGCAAAGGGCTCCAGCCCCGAGTTCGAGGATGCTTACAAGGCAGAGTACGGCGAGGATTACCCCAACGGCTTTGCTCCTCTGGGCTACGATGCCGCCAAGACCGTGGTCTACGGCGTGCAGGCTGCTGAGGATGCCGGCCTGGAGGCCGGTACCGATGAGTACAAGCAGGCTGTCAACGATGCCATTGCCTCCGGCACCATCGAGGGCATCACCGGCACCTTTACCTTTGATGAGCACCACGATCCCGTCAAAAAGACTGCGATCCTGACCTACGTGGACGGCAAGCCCGAACTGAAGGAAATGTTCTGATCTCGCTTCTGCGCCGCGCACCGGTGTGCGGCCTGAATGCCGGAACCAGAGAATGATGTACCCTTGCGGAGGCCGCCGGAACAGGTTGTCTCCGCTTTTTTGGTAGAAAGAAAGGAAGTGTCCATCCAATGACAGTGTTCTTTAGTCAGCTGATCAACGGCTTGTCCCTTGGCAGCATCTATGCACTGATCGCACTGGGTTACAGCATGGTGTACGGCATCATCCTGCTGCTGAACTTTGCCCACGGCGATGTCATCATGGTGGGTGCATACATGTCCTGGTTCGTTATGAACCAGCTGGGCCTTGGCCCAGTGACGGCCGTGTGCGCCACCATTATTACCTGCACTCTGCTGGGTGTGGTGATCGAAAAGGTCGCCTACACCCCGCTGCGCAACGCGCCCCGCATCTCCCTGCTGATCACGGCCATTGGTGTCTCCTTCTTCCTGGAGTACACCGCTGAGCTGGTGATGGGTTCCGGCGCGAAGGTCATCCCTTCCTACTACGGCAACAAGACCTTTATGATCGGCAGTGTGCCCCTGGGCCTGACCTCCGTGATCACGCTGGTGGTCACCGTGCTGTCCATGCTGGTGCTGACCTTTCTGGTGCAGAAGACCAAGCTGGGCAAGGCCATGCGCGCTGTCTCTGAGGATATGGACGCTGCCCGCCTGATGGGCATCAATGTCAACAGCACCATCTCCTTTACCTTTGCGGTGGGCTCCGCGCTGGCCGGTATCGGCTCGGTGCTGTACTGCTGCTCCTACCCGCAGGCTACCCCCACCATGGGCTCCATGCTGGGCCTGAAAGCCTTTGTTGCCGCCGTTCTGGGCGGCATCGGCTCCATCCCGGGCGCAATGATCGGCGGCATTGCCATCGGCCTGTGCGAGTGCTTTGTCTCCGCCATCGGCCTTTCCGCCTGGAAGGATGCCGTTACGTTTGCCATCCTGATCATCGTGCTGCTGTTCAAGCCCACCGGCTTCCTCGGCCGCAAGGTGCAGGAAAAGGTGTAAGGAGGGCAGGAAGATGAATAAGAACCGTAAAACGATCAAAATGCCCGTGCGCTATCTGATGAACGCCGTGCTGGTGGCTCTGCTGTTCGTAGCGCTTTCCTACCTGACTCGGAATATCCTGTCCACCTACCAGAACAAGGTGCTGATGACGGTGGGCATCAATATCATCCTGGCGGTCTCCCTGAACGTTGCCACCGGCTATCTGGGGCAGCTGCCGCTGGGTCATGCCGGTTTCATGGCTGTGGGTGCCTACACCTGCGCCCTGTTCACCAAGTTCTGCCCGCTGCCGGACGGTGTCTCCTTTGCCATCGGTCTGGTGCTGGCCTGCATCGTGGCTGGTCTGTTCGGTGTGCTCATCGGCATCCCGGCCCTGCGCCTGACCGGCGACTATCTGGCCATCCTGACGCTGGGCTTTGGCGAGATCATCCGCATCACCCTGAACAACATCGATGATGTGCTGGGCTTTAAGCTGTTCTATGGCTCCAAGGGCCTGAAGAACATCCCCAAGTACTCCAACTTCACCAACGTGTTCCTCTGCGTGGTCATCACCTGCTTCCTGATCCACGCTATGATGAAGAGCCGCCACGGCCGTGCCGTGCTGGCCATCCGCGACAATGAGATCGCCGCCGAGAGCTGCGGCATCCAGACCACCTACTATAAGGTCATGGCCTTCGCCTTTTCCGCTGCCTTTGCGGGTCTGGCAGGCGGCCTGTATGCCTGCTACATCGGCGTGCTGAACCCCTCCACCTTCGGCTTTATGAAGTCCATTGAGATCCTGGTCATGGTGGTTCTGGGCGGCATGGGCTCCATGCTGGGCTCCATCCTCTCTGCAACGGTCCTGACCATCCTGCCTGAGGCGACCCGCAGCTTCGACAGCTACCGCATGGTCATCTACTCGCTGGTGCTGATCCTGATGATGATCTTCCGCCCGGGCGGACTGCTGGGCAGCTACGATTTCTCCATGAGCCGCCTTGTGGAGCGTGTCCTGTTTGGCAAGAAAAAGAAGGAGGGTGCAGACCATGAGTGAGTTCCATACCAGACTGAACAGTGTCCCCTCCGGCGGCTTCCTGACGGACCGCGATAAGGACAAAAAGCCCATTCTGGATGTCCGTGAGCTAGGCATCGATTTTGGCGGCCTGACCGCCGTGGATGGCTTCAACCTGATGATCGGCCGCAACGAGATCACCGGCC
>ENA-ORKM01000121-ORKM01000121.1-human-gut-metagenome-genome-assembly--contig:-NODE-121-length-18741-cov-9.76196_pt1 | contig 18741 bp, 18 predicted proteins | sample MGYA00243059_ERZ508807 | MGnify/ENA primary metagenome ERZ508807 (study PRJEB26277, sample SAMN04329813) | human gut metagenome | biome: human-associated habitat | host: Homo sapiens | place: USA... | reverse complement strand
CGGCCGACATGCACTCCGAGCCCTTCTGGCAGCCCAACGAGGGGGTCGGCTACCTGATAGAGGATTATTTCGGCGGTGACCTCAAGGGCATCCAGCAAAAGCTCCCTTACCTGCACGAGATGGGGGTGGATTTCATCTACCTCAACCCCATCTTTGAGGCCCACTCCAACCACCGCTACAACACCGCCGACTACCTGAATGTGGACCCCCTGTTGGGCACCAACGAGGATTTTGAGGCACTGTGCACCGCCGCCCAGAAGTACGGCATCGGCATCGTGCTGGACGGCGTGTTCAGCCACACCGGCTCCGACAGCCGCTACTTCAACCGCGAGGGCCGCTATGGCGAGGGCGGCGCGTACCGGGACCCCAACTCCCCTTACCGCTGCTGGTACGATTTCGGCCCCCAGTACAAGGGCGGCTACCGCAGCTGGTGGGGCTTTGAGACCCTGCCCGAGGTCAACGAGGAGCCCCCCTCCTATGTGGAGTTCATCACCGGCCCGGGCGGTGTCATCGACACCTGGCTGCGGCGCGGCGCGGCAGGCTTCCGGCTGGATGTAGCCGATGAGCTGCCCGACGAATTCATTGAGAAGGTGCGCGCCGCCGTCAAGCGGGTCAGCCCCGAAAAGTTCCTGCTGGGCGAGGTGTGGGAGGATGCCACCACCAAGTTCGGCTTCAACAAGCGCCGCACCTATCTGCTGGGCAAGGGCCTGGACAGCGTGATGAACTACCCCTTCAAGAACGCCGTGCTGGATTTCGTCAAGGGCAAGCCCGCCGAGCAGGCCATGACGGAGATCCTGACCATCTGCGAACACTACCCTGCCCCGGCCATGGACACCGCCCTGAACTTCCTCTCCACCCACGACACCGAGCGTGCCCTGACCGTGATTGCTGACGAGCCCGCCAATGGCCGGGGCCGCGCGTGGCAGAGCGGCCGCTGTGTGACCGGCGACGCCTATGAGGAGGGCCTGCTCCGCCTGCGGATGGCCTACGCCATCATCTACACCCTGCCGGGTGTGCCCTGTCTGTACTACGGCGACGAGATCGCCATGCAGGGCTACCGGGATCCCTTCAACCGGGCTTTCTTCCGGTGGGATGCCCACGAACAGCGCCTGCGCCCCGTGCTGGCACAGCTGGCACAGCTCCGCCACACCTGCGAGGCCTTCCGCACCGGCCAGCTGCGGGTCCTGCGTGCCGAGGACGGCATCCTGCACTACCAGCGGGTGGGCAAGGTGGAGACCGCGGAGATCATCGTCAACCGCACCGAACATATCATCGTGGAGACCCTTGCCAGCGGCAAGAGCACCGAGGTGAATCCCATGGGCTTCACCATCGTGGTGGAAGAAGTGGGGCATAACCCGAACCACAGCTATTATGATTATGTATGACCGCATTTTGTTTTCTGCGCAACAATTCAGCAAAAATCTCTTGACCTTCCCCCAACCGGATGCTCTATAATAGGATCATAAGGAGGGATGTTCGATGTCCATTGACCCCATTTTCTGGCTCCTTGCCGCCGTCGGGTTCCTGGCGCTGGAGGGTATGACCTTCAGCATGGTATCCGTCTGGTTTGCGGCAGGCAGCGCGGCAGCCCTGCTCTGCTGCCTGTTCACCCACTCGTTCCGGGTGCAGGCGGTGGTGTTCATTGCAGTCAGCGCGGTCTGCCTGCTGGCATTCAAGCCGCTGGCCAAACGGCTGCACAAGCAGCCCACCCCCACCAACGGTGACCGCGCCCTTGGCCGGGAGGCCCGGGTGCTGACCCCTGTTTCCGCCCAGCAGACGGGCCGGGTGCGGCTGGACGGCGTGGACTGGAGCGCCCGCTGTGCCACCCCCGGCGATACCCTGACCCCCGGGCAGGCCTGCCGGGTCACCGAGATCCACAGCACCCTGCTCATCGTGGAACCCATCCTGACCGAATCCATCAACCACTAAAAAAGGAGCGTCTCTATGCCTATCATGCTGTTTGTAATCCTCGCGCTCATCTTTGTCATCCTGCTCATCGTCGTCACCAACATCGTCATCGTGCCTCAGTCCATGGTGTACGTTGTGGAGCGTCTGGGCAGCTACTCCGACACCTGGTCGGCCGGCCTGCATGTTAAGATCCCGTTCATTGAGCGGATCGCCAAAAAGGTCAGCCTGAAGGAGCAGGTCGCGGACTTTCCTCCCCAGCCTGTGATCACCCGCGATAACGTTACCATGCAGATCGACACCGTGGTGTTCTTCCAGGTCATGGATGCCAAGCTCTACACCTACGGTGTCAACCAGCCCATCGCAGCCATCGAGAGCCTTTCCGCCACCACCCTGCGCAACATCATCGGTGAGATGGAGCTGGATCACACCCTGACCAGCCGCGATGTCATCAACGGCAAGATCACGGCCATCCTCGATGAAGCCACCGACAAGTGGGGCATCAAGGTCAACCGCGTGGAGGTCAAGAATATCATCCCGCCGCGCGAGATCCAGGAAGCCATGGAGAAGCAGATGAAGGCAGAGCGCGAAAAGCGCGCCGTCATCCTGAAGGCCGACGGTGAGAAGCAGGCCGCCATCACTGCTGCCGAGGGCGAAAAAGAAGCCGCCATCCTCCGCGCCGATGCCGTCAAGCAGCAGCGCATTCTCGAAGCTGAGGGCGAGGCGCAGGCCATTCTCGCGGTGCAGAAGGCCAACGCCGATGCCATCCGCCTGTTGAACGAGGCCATGCCCAACGACAAGGTGCTGGCTCTGCGCAGCCTGGAAGCACTGGCCAAGGTCGCCAACGGCAAGGCCACCAAGATCATCATCCCGTCGGAGCTGCAAAATCTGGGCGGCGTTGTACCCAGCATCAAGGAGCTTCTGACCGACCCGAAAGAGGACTGATCCATGATCTACGATACCCTGAACAATCTCCCCAACTATCTGGGCCTGTGCAGCAGTCTGGACAGCGTCATCGAGTTCATCATGGCGCGGGATATCAACAACCTGCCCGCAGGGCGCACCCGCATCGATGGTGACAAGGCTGTGGTCACGGTGAGCACCGTGACCCCGCAGGCCAGCGACAAGGCCCCCTTTGTCCGGCATGACAACCACCTGACCCTTGAGACCGACCTCGAGGGCAGCGAGCTGTTTGAAGTGTCCCTGGGCGAGTTCGGCCCCACCCGGCCCGCTGACGAAGCCGCTGATACCACCGTGGGCACCGCCGGCACCAGCATTGCCGGAATGCTCTGCGAAGGCCGCTTTGCCCTCTATCTGGCCGGGGAGCCGTACAAATCCGGCTTGAAGGCCCAGGGCTGCGGCAAGCTGAAAAAAGCCGTGTTCACCATAGAGCTGGACCCGGACGAGGAAGACGAGACCGAGGCCGAATAATTCCTGAAAGCACGAACTCCACGCAGCGTAGGTTGCGTGGAGTTTTTTGTTGGGTTATACTTTGTAACAACAACCCCACCGCAATGACTGGGGGTTACTTCAGGAGGACAACACATGAACACATACGTCACCGGCAGCACCATCCGGCAGCTGCGGGAAGCCAAGGGCCTGACCCAGGCAGAGCTTGCCGGAACGCTTTCTGTCAGCGCCAAGACCATTTCCAAGTGGGAGACCGCCAAGGGTCTGCCCGATATCTCCCTGCTGGAACCGCTGGCTGCGGCTCTGGGGGTCAGCGTGCTGGAGCTGATGCAGGGAGAACCCATCATCAACCGGAACCGGGCAGCCAACCTGCTGCGGAGCAAGCTCTACGTCTGCCCCCTCTGCGGCAATGTGCTCCACGCCACCGGACAGGCTGTGGTGAGCTGCTGCGGCATCACCCTGCCTGCGCTGGACATCGCCGAAGCCGAAGATGCCGACGAGCATCATCAGCTGACCGTGGAGCGGGTGGAGGACGAGCTCTTCGTCACCCTGCACCACCCCATGGAGAAAAACCATTACATCTCGTTTCTGGCCTACCTCACCGGCGATAAGCTGCAGCTGGTCAAACTCTACCCCGAGGGGGATGCCTCTGCCCGCTTCTCCCTGCGGGGCGCAGGTGTGCTTTACTTCTACTGCAACTGCCACGGCCTGATGAAGGCTCCGGATTTCCGCACTGCCACCCGGCGCACCTCGCCCCAGAAGATCCACCTGCGGGAGCCGGATGAGGGCGACCGGGAACAGGTAATGGCCTACCGGGAAGAATTTCTGGCCATCAACTCCCGGATGGACGGCACCTCGGCTCTGGACAAATATGCCGACTTCGATGCCTGGCTGGCCCAACTCCGCAAGCTGAAAGACCCAGCCACAACCCCCGCCGGTCTCGTGCCCGCCACGGAGTATCTGGCTCTGGATGAGCACGAGCATCTGGTGGGCATGACCAACCTGCGCCACCGGCTCAACGATTACCTGCTGACCTACGGCGGGCACATCGGGTACAGCGTCCGCCCCTCGGAGCGGCAGAACGGCTACGCCACCCAGATGCTTCGTCTGACGCTGGAAAAGGCAAAAGAACGAGGCATCGAAAAGGTGCGCATCTGCTGCGACCATTACAACGTTGCCTCAGCAAAGACCATCCGCGCCAACGGCGGCGTGCTGGAGGATGAGCAGTTCGATTCCTCCGATGGAACGCTGACACAGCGGTATTGGATACAGAATAAGTAAAAAGAGGCTGTTGCCAAACTCCTTCCGTCATCGCTCACGCGATGCCACCTCCCTCAATGAGGGAGGCTTTCACAGATTGCCATTACGTCAAGGCTCCCTCCAAGAGGGAGCTGGCGCGGCGAAGCCGTGACTGAGGGAGTTGTCGGCAGCAGCCTTTCTCTATTTCAGCCCAGATGGAACATATCGATCAGCACCACGGCGGCCAGGCCATAGTAGACCACCACCGCCACCAGATCATTGATGGTGGTGATGAGCGGGCCGGAAGCCACGGCGGGGTCGATGTGGATCTTATGGAACAGCATGGGGATGACCGTGCCCACCAGGCTGGAAATCACCATGGCCACGACCAGAGATACGCCCACACAGCCCGAGAGCAGGAAGGCTTCACCCCAGGCGTAGGCCTTGAAGAAGTGGATGTAGCAGCCCAGGAAGCCCAGCGCCAGCACGGCCAGCAATGCACCGTTGGTCAGGCCCACCCGCATTTCCTTCCAGAGCAGCTGGAGCTTTTTGGCAGTGGTCAGGTTCTCGTCCACCAGCACACGGATGGTCACAGCCAGCGACTGGGTGCCCACATTGCCGGCCATATCCAGCACCATGGACTGGAAGCAGATGACGATGGGCAGCACCGCCACCACCGATTCAAACGCCCCCACCACCGAGGACACCAGCATCCCGAGGAACAGCAGGGCGATCAGCCAGGGCAGGCGCTTTTTCACACTCTGGAACACACCCTCGTTCAGATCCTCTTCACTGGTCAAGCCGCCGAGTTTTGCGTAATCATCGCCCATCTCGTCGTCCACCAGCTCGACCACATCCGCCGAGGTGATGATGCCCAGCAGCTTCCCGCTGTCGTTCAGGACAGGGAGCGAGCGCTCGGCGTAGTCCACGATGCGGTCGATGCAGTCGCTGATCTTCTCGTGGTCGGTGACGTAGGGGTAGGAGCGGGCGATCAGCTTTTCCAGGCGCTCCTCCGCACGGGCCACGATGAGGTCTTTCAGATCAATGGCACCATAAAAGTGCTCGTTCTCATCCACCACATACAGGGTGGAGATGTTATCGTTCTCGCCTGCCTGCTTCACCAGCTCACTCATGGCCTGCCGGATGGTCATATCCCTGCGGATGCAGATGTAGTTGGTGGTCATACAGCTGCCGATCTCGTCCTCGTGATAGGAGAGCAGCAGCTGCACATCATCGGCGGCATCCTTGTCCAGCTGGTGAACGATCTTTGCCTTATCGTCCTCTTCCAGGTCATCCAAAGCATCCACGGCATCGTCCGAATCCATGTGAGAGATGACCCGGGCGGCCCGCTCGGGGTCCAGCTCCTTCAGGTAAGGCTCTGCGTCGTCCAGATAGGAGAAGATCTCTGCCACCGTATCCACGCCCAGTGCGGTGTACACCTTCTGGCGCTCCTCCGGTGTCAGGGCCGTCAGGGCATCGGCCAGGTCGTTTTCATGGTAATCGGACAGCTTTTCAGCCAGCTCTGCCTGGGGCAGACCACTGTGGATGATGTCCAGAATCTCCTGCACATAATTTTTCTTCTGCATGGTTTGGTCCCTCCGTTTCCCGTTTCCGGGCATAAAAAATACACCGCATCGGTCTGGTTACAACTCCTGCGGTGTACAAAGGGCATGCAGTTCAGGATGCGGCTAACACGTTTGCACGGCCCGCATCGCAGGAGAAGCGTTGTTTGGGGTGATCCGTATGGTCACTGGACATGGAAACAAACTCCTCCTTGGTGTAAGATTTTTCTTTCAGCCCCGTTATCATACTACGCCGGGCCGGATTTTTCAACCCCTTTTACAGTTTTTTTACCGGATTATTGCTATATTGCACAAAGAAGAGCTTACTTTTTATACTTTCCATACCATGCCACCGACACCCGCCAGGAAAGTGCATACAGCACCAGCACCGCTGCCAGCACACCGACGATGGCAATGGCCGCGCCCGGTTCCGGCACGGCATCCATCAGGACGATCCCGCCGCCCAGGGCAGCGCCCATTCCGGCAAACATCAGCATGTAGAGCATCCGCGCCTTTTCTGCGCCAAAACGGTAGTACAGCGGCAGCATGATCCCGTTTATCAGCAGGATGGCACACACACTGCCCGCCAGCAGGGACAGCGCATCCTTGTCCGGGGTCGTTCCGGTGCGCAGAGAGATCACCGTTATGAACAGTCCTCCAATTACAACAGCCGCCGCAGCGCAAAGCAGACCCACGAGATATTTTTCTGCCACCTGAAGTTCCTTGCTCAGCGGCAGGGCAAAGCTGTACTCCGTCCACCCGCTGGCGTGGTCGTAGGAAAGCAGGTAGGCGGGCATCATCCCCAGAAAAACAGCTGAATAATTCACCGCAAAGCTCGAATCCCCGGAAGTGCTCAGGATCCAGATCGCCAGCACGGCCAGCACCGTGAGGTACATCATCCGCATATTTGTTTTGACTTGATACCAATCCTTCAACAGCAAACCTTTCATCGCACATTCTCCCCTTTCACCATCAAAACGAACAGTTCTTCGATGCTCACCGGTGTCAGGGTGCTGCCCGCCGGGACAAGTTCCCTCTTCACCAGCGCCTCGGCCCCGTAGGCTGTCACCCGACGGCTGACGATGGCGTTCTTATCCAGCTCCTCCAATTGCCCGGCAGTGCCGTGCCAGAGGGCGTACTCCTCCCGCAGGGTGTCCTTGTCCTCACAGAGCAGGAGCTTCCCCTTGTGCAGAAAGGCAATGGTATCGCAGAGCTTTTCCAGATCGCTGACGATGTGGGACGAGATCAAAATTGCATGATTCTCATCCCGCACAAAGTCCAGCAGCAGATCGATCAGCTCATCCCGCACCACCGGGTCCAGACCGCTGGTGGCTTCGTCCAGCAGCAGCAGCTTCGGGTGGTGGGAAAGCGCCACGGCAAGGCACTGTTTCATCTTCATGCCGGTGGAGTAATCGGCGTAGCGCTTTTTCTCCGGCAGTTCAAAGCGCTTACAATAATCCGCGTAAGCTGCGGCATCCCAATTGGGATAGATGCTCGCCATCACTTTACCCACCTGCGGGGTGGTCAGGCAGGTGGGGATGCCCTCGCCGCCCAGCACCACGCCGATATCGGCTTTGGCAAGCGGGGTGATCCCCTCCTGCCCGAACAGCTTCACAGTGCCAGCGTCCCTGTCGATCATGTCCAGGATCAGCTTAATGGTGGTACTCTTGCCCGCGCCGTTCTCACCGATCAGCCCGCAGACTGTGCCGCCGGGCAGTTCCAGATCAATGGGCCCCAGCGTAAAATCCGGGTAGTGCTTTTCAAGGCCGTGCAGTTCCAATGCGTTCATGGTTCATTCCTCCCACAGCAATTCCAACATTTCGGTCAGTTCCTGTTTGGTCAGCCCGCAGGGTGCCGCCAGCCGGACGGCTTCCGTCAGGTGTGCTTCGATTTTTTTCAGGTTCTCTTCCCGGAGCAGCTCGGTGTTTTTCGCTGCCACGAAAAAGCCCTTGGCGGGCACGGCGTACAAAAAGCCCTCCTGTTCCAGCTCATCGTAGGCCCGCTTTGTGGTGATGACACTGATGCGCAGATCCCGCGCCAGCCCCCGGATGGACGGCATAGCTTCCTCCGGCTGCAGTTCCCCGCTCAAAATCTGGTTCTTGATCTGGGTGTAGAGCTGCTCGTAGATGGGTGCACCGCTCTTGTTATCGATGAAGAGATTCATGTCTGCCGCCTCCGTTGCATCTGTATATTTACAGTATATACAGTAGATACATAATTGTCAATAGGCAGACACAAAAAAGCAGCTCTCCCGCTGGACGGGAAAGCTGCTTTTTTCATCTGATCAGGCTCTGACTGTGGAGCGGCTTAGTAGGCCACGCCCCAGTAGACCATCTTGCTGGCGGGCTTGCCGCAGCAGGGGCAGACATCGCTGAGGTGCTCCTGCTCAAAGGGCATGCAGCGGCTGGACAGGCCAGCCGCTTCCTTCATCTTCATCTCGCAGGCCAGGTCGCCGCACCACATGGTCTTGATGTAGCCGGTGTTGGCCTTGGCCAGCTCCTTGACTTCCTCCATGGTGGTGGCTGCCCAGGTGCGCTTCTCGCGGTTGGCGAGGGCACGCTCGTACAGGTCCTTGCGCAGGGCCTCCAGCTGGGCCGGGATCGCGGTCTCCAGCTCGTCCAGGCTCACGAAGATCTTTTCACGGGTGTCGCGGCGAACCAGCACGCACTGGTTCTTTTCCAGATCCTTGGGGCCGATCTCCAGGCGCAGGGGCACACCCTTCATCTCCCACTGGGAGAACTTCCAGCCGGGGGCGTTGTCGCTGTCGTCCAGCTTGACGCGGGCATACTTGCTGATCTTCTCAGCCAGCTCAGCGGCCTTCTCGGAAACGCCGGGCTTGTGGGCGGCGATGGGCACGACCACGACCTGGATGGGGGCCACTGCCGGGGGCAGGATCAGGCCGTCGTCATCGCCGTGGGTCATAATGATGGCACCCACCAGACGGGTGGAAACGCCCCAGCTGGTCTGGAACGGGTGATGCAGCTGGTTGTCGCGGCCGGTAAAGGTCACGTCGTAAGCCTTGCTGAACTTATCGCCGAAGTAATGGCTGGTGCCGCTCTGCAGGGCCTTGCCGTCCTTCATCATGGCTTCGATGGTATAGGTAGCCTCAGCACCGGCAAACTTTTCCTTATCGGTCTTGCGGCCCTTGACAACAGGGATGGCCAGATCCTGCTCGCAGACATCCGCGTAGCAGTTCAGCTGCTGCTGGGTCTCAGCCTCGGCCTCGGCGGCAGTTTCGTGGATGGTGTGGCCTTCCTGCCACCAGAACTCACGGCTGCGCAGGAAGGGACGGGTGGTCTTTTCCCAGCGCACCACGCTGCACCACTGGTTGTACTTCATGGGCAGCTCACGGTAGCTGTGCAGCACGCGGGACCAGTGGTCGCAGAACATGGTCTCGCTGGTGGGACGCACCGCCAGGCGCTCTTCCAGCTTGTCAGAGCCGCCCATCGTGACCCACGCCACCTCCGGCGCGAAGCCATTGACCAGCTCGCCTTCCTTCTGCAGCAGGCTCTCGGGGATCAGCACGGGCATGGCCACGTTCTCGTGGCCGGTTGCCTTGAACCGGGCATCCATGTCCTTCTGGATCAGCTCCCAGATGGCCTGACCATAGGGGCGCAGGATGATGAAGCCCTTGACACTGGAGTACTCCACCAGCTCTGCCTTGACGCAGATGTCGGTGTACCACTGTGCAAAGTTTTCTTCCTGGCTGGTGATCGCCTGCACAAGCTTCTTGTTGTCTTTTGCCATTTTGTTATATCCTCCTAAGCCGTGCGCCAAACGCCTGTGTTCCAGCCGTTCCGCACGAGCTCATATTAAAAGCCCCGCTGCAGTGCCGCCGTGTGCAGCGCTGCGGGTGCGGGGCCTTTTTGCAAAACTGTTATCAGCCCTTGTGGCTGTCCACAAATTCCACCACGTCGCCCACGGTGCGCAGATTCTCGATGGCATCGTCCGGCACCTCAATGCCAAACTCATCCTCCAGCGTCATCACCATGTCCACGATATCCAGGCTGTCGGCCTCGAAATCACTCATAATGTCGCTCTCCATCGTGATCTTAGCAGGGTCAATATCCAGCTGCTCTGCCAGCAGTGCACGGATCTTTTCAAAAGTATCCATCGTCGCGGTCTCCTTTTGTCAATGATTCTTTCTTCTCTGCCTGCACGCCCTCTCCGGCGCGCAAAAGCACTCTCTCTTTTTATATCCCATGGGCCGTATCTTGTCAAGCCCTGTTTTGCATTCCGGCCCTTTACGGGCAGAAAAAACCGATGAAAATTGCACAAAGCCCTCTTTTTTGCTTGACAGAAGCCCGTTTGATTCTTATGATTATATGTGACGAACCAAACCTCTCAGCCATGCTGCATCAGCATGGCCGCAGAGGTCCCGCCTGTAAAGGAGAATGCTCCATGAAATTGTCATTTACCAAGATGCAGGGCTGTGCCAATGATTACATCTATCTGGACTGCCGTGCATCCGGTGTGCCCGCAGACATTGCCGCACTTGCACAGCGGCTCTCTGCCCGGCATTTTTCCGTGGGTGCGGACGGCATCATCTGCATCTGCGCCCCTGTGACCCCCGGGGCCGATGGCCGGATGCGCATTTTCAACGCGGACGGCAGCGAGGCCCAGATGTGCGGCAACGGCGTGCGCTGTGTGGCCGAGTGGCTCTACACCCACGGGGTGGAAAAGCCTGTCCTGACCATCGACACCAACAGCGGTGTCAAGCGCATCAGCCGACAGGGCGCACAGCTGTGGCAGGTGGAGATGGGCGCTTACAGCACCCTGCCGGCCGACCTGCCTGCCATCCACATGGGCGAGGACCCGCTGGTGGATCAGCCGCTCACCGTAGAGGGAAAAGTGTGGAAGGTGACCTGCATCAGCGTGGGCAACCCCCACTGCGTGACCGTGGTGGAGGATGTGGACAGCCTGAAGCTGGAAGCCATCGGCCCGGCGTTCGAGCATCACGCCAACTTCCCGGAGCGCATCAACACCGAGTTCGTGCAGGTGGTGGATGCCGCCCACCTGAAGATGCGGGTGTGGGAACGCGGCAGCGGCGAGACCTGGGCCTGCGGCACCGGCACCTGTGCCACCGTGGCGGCTTTGACCGAGCTGGGCATCTGCCCCGCCGGGCAGGATATCCATGTGCAGCTGCGCGGCGGTGAGCTGGTCATCCGGGTGCTGCCCGGCAGGCAGCTGCTGATGACCGGCAGCGCTGTCACGGTGTACGAGGGAGTTGCGGAAGTTTAACATCCTCGCCCTCTCCGTCATTGCTTTGCAATGCCACCTCTCCCAAAGGGAGAGGCAATTGCGGCTCAACGGTCAGCTTCTGCTGGCGTAGACGCTGCATCGGCTCTCCCTTTGGGAGAGCTGGACGCGAAGCGGCCTGAGAGGGCGGGCAATCATATAAAGTGAGGGAACAACTTATGAAAATGAATCACCATTACGGCGAGCTGAAGGCAAGCTACCTGTTCGTGGACATTGCCCACAAGGTGGCCGCCTATCAGGAAGCACACCCCGAAAAGGAGATCATCCGCCTGGGCATCGGCGATGTGACCCAGCCTCTGGCAAAGTGCGTGGTCACCGCCATGCAGGATGCCGCCGCTGAGATGGGCACCAAGGAGGGCTTCCACGGCTATGGCCCCGAGCAGGGCTATCCGTTCCTGAAGCAGGCCATTCAGGGCTACTACGCAGGCCGCGGCACCCAGCTGGCTGAGGACGAGATCTTTATCTCCGACGGTGCCAAGAGCGACCTGGCCAACGTGCTGGGCCTGTTTGATGTAGACAACACCGTTCTGGTCCCGGACCCCGTTTACCCCACCTATGTGGACGACAACGTGACCGACGGCCGCAAGATCATTTACGGCCGCACCAGCCAGGAGAACGGCTTCCTGGGAATGCCCGATGACAGCGTGAAGGCTGACATCATCTACATCTGCAGCCCCAACAACCCCACCGGTGCCGCCTACACCCGCGAGCAGCTCAAGGCCTGGGTGGACTACGCCAAAAAGAACAACGCCGTTATCCTGTACGATGCCGCCTACGAGTGCTTCATCACCGATCCCGCTCTGGCACGCAGCATCTTTGAGGTGGAGGGTGCCCGCGAGTGCGCCATTGAAATCTGCTCCTTCTCCAAGATCGCAGGCTTCACCGGCACCCGCTGCGGCTACACCATCGTGCCCCACGAGCTGGAGCGCGAGGGCATGAACCTGAACAAGCTGTGGCTGCGCCGCCAGACCACCAAGTTCAACGGCGTGCCCTACGTCGTTCAGCGCGCTGCTGCCGCCGTGTTCACCGAGAGCGGCATGGCTGAGATCCAGGCCAACCTCGATTACTACCGCCAGAACGCCAAGGTCATTGCCGACGCGCTGGACGAGTGCGGCGTGTGGTACTGCGGCGGCAAGAACAGCCCCTACATCTGGCTGCGCTGCCCCGGCGGCATGAAGAGCTGGGAGTTCTTCGACTGGCTGCTGGAGAACTGCGGCGTGGTCGGCACCCCGGGTGTCGGCTTCGGCGAGTGCGGCGAGGGCTATTTCCGCCTGACCGCCTTCGGCGATGCCGAAAAGACCAAGGTCGCTGCCCAGCGCATCAAGGCCGCCATCCAGACTCTGTAATCTTACACAAGCAAAAAGGCGATGCAGTTTTGAACAGCTGCATCGCCTTTTTCTTTTATTTCCGGCCCGTCAGCCGGTTGAGCAGCATCACTGCCAGAACAATGATACCGATGACAAGGATGATGCCGACCATCCCGATCAGCATCATCGGCAGCGTGGTCATCCACGAAGTAAGATGAAGCATGCGATCACCTCCGTTAAGCCATCAGGGTCAGGATCAGGCCGCCTGCAATGACGGACGCGATCTGTCCCGAAACGTTGACGCTGATGGAATACATCAGCAGGAAATTCTGGTTGTCCTCTTCCAGGCCCATCTTGTTGACCACACGGCCGCTCATGGGGAAGGCCGAGATGCCGGCCGCGCCGATCATGGGATTCAGCTTTTTGCCCTCCGGCCGGAAAAGGTTCAGCAGCTTTGCAAACAGCACGCCGCCTGCCGTATCAAAGACAAAGGCCACCAGACCCAGTGCAAGGATGAGCAGGGTGTCGGGCCGCACGAACTTGTCGGCGGTCATCTGCCCGGCAACGGTCAGGCCCAGCACGATGGTGATGAGATTTGCCAGCACATTCTGGGCGGTCTCGCTCAGCACATTCAGCACCCCGCACTCCCGCAGCAGGTTGCCGAACATCAAAAAGCCCACCAGCGCCACACTGGCCGGAGCCACCATGCCTGCAATGATCGTGACCACGATGGGGAACAGGATCTTGGTCAGCTGGGAAACACTGCCCTTTTCATAGGACATCCGGATGCGGCGCTCCTTCTGCGTGGTCAGCAGCCGGATCACAGGCGGCTGCACGATGGGCACCAGCGCCATGTAGCTGTAGGCTGCCACCATGATGGCACCGAGGTACTGGGAGTTGAGCGTATTGGCCACGAAAATGGCGGTGGGGCCGTCTGCCGCACCGATGACAGCAATGGAGGCAGCATCCTTCAGGTCAAAGAAGAAGCCCGCCAGAAACAGGGTGAAAAAGATGCCGAACTGGGCCGCCGCGCCAAAGAGCATCAGCCACGGCTTTTCCAGCAGCGGGCCAAAATCGATCATGGCACCGATGCCGATGAAGAGCAGCAGCGGGAACAGCTCGTTGGACATGCCCGCTTCAAACAATGCAGAGATCGGGCCGACCGTATCCCCCTGCGTGATGGCACCCGAGAGGGGCAGGTTGACCAGAATGGCACCAAAGCCCATGGGCAGCAGCAGGCTCGGCTCCATCTTTTTGGCGATGGCAAGGTAGATGAGCAGCGCACCAATGCCCCACATTACCACCATCTGCCAGGTCAGATTTCCAAAATTGGAAAAGAGACTGGCGAATGTGTTCAGAAGATCCATATTTATTTTTCCTCCTTGTGTTCCGGTGCCGGGCAAGAAAAAAGAGACCCCTGCCACAGCACTCTGTCTGTGACAAAAGTCTCAAGCCAACACATGACATCGGGCATTTCTGCCGTGATGACGCTGCCATGCAGCACCCCGCAGGCCCTGCGGGATGCCCTTTACTCCCTTTTATCGATTCTAATTAAATCAGAATGCAGTCCCCTCTGTCAAGGGGTTCCTGCATTTCTTTGCCAAACTTTGCTTCAGCGCTCAAACGTTGTGCTGAGGGTGGTCTCCCAGGTCTGGCCGGGCGCAAGGCAGGCGGCAGCGGCGCGCTGGCTCCACTCCTGGGGATCGGTCTGGGCACCGGGCAGGGAGTGCCACGGCTCAATGCAGACAAAGCGCACAGGCTTTGCCGGAGCCGACCAGATGAGGGTATAGGGGTAACCCTCCACATTGCAGACGATCCCCTTGCCGGTGTCCTTCTCGTAGATGCCCAGCGTGCGGCTGCGCAGACCGGCCATGCAGAAGCTGTCGTTCTCAAACAGATCGTCTGTCAGGGGGATGTTCTGCTCGTTCTTCCACCGGTAACCGCACTTGCCCGTCAGCAGACCATTGGGGTAAGCGTCCAGGATCATCGGGCTCTCCGGCTGGTCGAAGCGGAACTCGTAATCGGTGGTGGTGTGCTGGTCATCAAAGGGGATGCGGAACGCCGGGTGGTAGCCGATGCCGAACTGCAGCTCCTCGGCGGCATCGGCAGGGTTGGTGACGGTCAGGGTGTGGTGCACCATCCTGCCCTCCAGCCGGAAGGTGCTGGTCAGAACAAAATCAAACGGGAAGCGCTCTGCCTTGCTCTTTTCATCCGAGCGCAGCTCCAGCCGGATGGTGTCGCCCTCGGCGCAGAGCAGGGTGTGCTCCACGTCCCGGGCAAAGCCGTGCTGACCGCCGGGGTAGGTCTTGCCCTTATGGGTAAAGGCCCCGCCGGTCAGCTTGCCCGTCCAGGGGAAAAGGATGGGGGCGTGGCGCTTCCAGACAGCCGGGTCGGCCTGCCAGAGCATCTCCTGCCCGGCGGCATTTTTCAGGCTGACTGCTTCGGCACCGTGGGTATCCACGGTCAGGGTCAGGAATTCGTTGTGAATGGTTGCCTGCATGATTCATCTCTCCTTTTTATCTGTTGACGATGTGCTCGCCGTTTCCTTCCAGCCAGGTGCGCAGGTTCCGGGTGGTAATGTCCATCAGGTTCTGCAAAGCCTCCCGGGTCGTCCACGCAATGTGCGGTGTCAGGATCGCGTGGGGTTCTGCCCGCAGGGGGCTTTCCTGAGGCAGAGGCTCGGTGACAAAGGCATCGGCCCCGTAAAAGCCCAACTGACCGCTGTGGAGGGCCGCTGCCACGGCCTCCTCATCCACCAGCGCGCCCCGGGCCGTGTTGAGCAGAATGGCCCCGGGCTTCATCTTCGCCAGCGCCTCCGCGTTGACAAGGCCCCAGGTCTGGGGCGTGGCCGGGCAGTGCAGGCTGAGGATATCGCACCGCCTCAGCAGGGTATCATAATCCACAAACTCCACACCGTCGGCGGCGTATTCAGGCCGGACGGTGCGGGTGCAGACCAGCACCTCCATGCCAAAGGCTCTGGCAATGCGGGCCGACTGCCGCCCGATGCTGCCATAGCCGTAAACGCCATAGGTCTTGCCGTAGAGCTCCATCTGGGGCAGCAGGCCGATGCTCTCCGGGATATCCAGCTGCCAGCATCCCTGCTTGACGGCACGGTTGTAGCGCTCCGCGCACTGGCAGATGGCCAGCAGCAGGCTGAAGGTCATCTGGGCCACGCTGTAGGTAGAATAGCCCGGCACATTGGCCACTGCAACGCCGTGGCGGCGGCAGGCTTCCAGATCCAGGTTGTCGGTGCCCGTGGCAATGATGCCCACCCATTTCAGGTTCGGGCACTGCTGTAAGATCTCCTCATCCATGCGGCACTTGTTCAGCAGAACGATGTCCGCATCTCCAATGCGGGGGGCGATCTCCTCGTAGGCCGTGCGGACATAGCTGGTGGTATCGGGCACCAGCGCCTTTACCCCCGACCAGTCGAGGTCGCCTTCCTCCATGACATAGCTTTCCAGAATGACAGCCTTCATCTCAGTCCTCCAACAATACGTCCTCGCTCAGCACCTGACCGATGGGCTTGGCAATGCACAAGTCGGCCTGCGCATCGGCCCCGGTGGGCTGCATGTTGATGACCACCAGATGGCGGCCCCGGAAGTACCGGATAAGCCCCGCCGCCGGGTAGACCACCAGACTGGTGCCGCCGATGATGAGGGTATCCGCCTTGCGGATGGCAGACACGGCCCCGGAGAGCACTTCCTCGTCCAACCCTTCCTCGTACAGAACAACATTCGGCTTGACGATGCCGCCGCACTTGGGGCAGCGGGGCACGCCGGTACTGTTGGCAATGAAGTCCACATCGTAGAACGCGCCGCACTTCACACAGTAGTTGCGCAGGGTGCTGCCGTGGAGCTCGTAAACGGTCTTGGACCCCGCCGCCTGATGCAGGCCGTCGATGTTCTGGGTGACGATGGCTTTCAGCCTGCCCTCCCGCTCCAGCTTTGCCAGCCGCAGGTGGGCAGCGTTGGGCTTTGCCCCCTTCACAATAAGCTTATCCCGGTAGAACCGGTAGAACTCCTCAGGGTTCTCCTCCCAGAAGGTATGGCTCAGGATGGTCTCGGGCGGGTAATCGTACTTCTGGTGGTACAGGCCGTCCACGCTGCGGAAATCAGGGATGCCACTTTCAGTGGAGACCCCCGCGCCGCCAAAAAAGACGATGCGGTCGCTCTCGGCAATGATTTTTTCCAGTGCAGGAACCATAAAAGAAACGCTTCCTTTCCGGCAGATCGTTGTGTTTTGGATAGCTCCAGTATAACACAAATCCAGAGGAAAGGAAGCGTTTCTTTTTTTGATGGGATCGTCCCCTTGCTCAGCGCCCGTTTTCGGCAAACAGGGTCCCCAACGCATCCAGCAGATCATGCGGGAGCATCCCGGTTTCCCCGTGCAGGGCAGCGGCACGGTCGGCAGCTGCACCATGGAGATAAACGGCACAGGCAGCAGCCTCAAAGGCAGGCAGACCGCAGGCCAGCAGGGCGCTGATCATACCCGCCAGCACATCCCCGCTGCCGCCCCGGGAAAGCCCCGGGTTGCCGGTGGGATTGACCGCACAGCGGCCATCCGGCCCTGCAATGACGGTATGTGCCCCCTTCAACACCACCACAGCATTCCATACTTTCGCATAGCGCAGCGCCATGCCTTCCCGGTCCGCGTTGATCTCTGCCGCAGAGTGTCCGGTCAGCCGGGCCATCTCGCCGGGATGGGGCGTTAAAATCAGTTCTCCTTGAGGGTGAAGCATTTTTTCCGTTTGGAGCAGGTCAGCGGCCGCGTTCAGGCCGTCCGCATCCAGCACTGCACTGCCGGAAAAAACAGGCAGGAGCGTTTTTACCAGCGCCCGGGTCTCGGCGGCACGGGCCGCGCTCTGGGCCGTATAGCCCAGCCCGGGGCCCGCCAGCAGGACAGAGGCCTTCTGCCGCCGGATGCGGTCGATATTCTGGGGCGAGATGCCGCCCTCTGCGCCCGCTTCGCAGGGGCAGAGGCAGCACTCGGGCAGGCGGGCGGCCACAGCCGCCAGCACCGGCTCCACACTTGCCAGCGTAACGATGCCGGCCCCGGTGCGCAGGGCACCTTCCACGGCCAGCGCCGCCGCGCCCCGGTAGGACGCACTGCCCGCCACCACCAGCACGGAGCCAAAGGTCCCCTTATGCGCATCCCGGGGGCGGGGCTGGATCTTTTGCCAAACAAAATCAGAAGTTGTTTCGAACATAGGCGGCTCCTTTCGGGTGAGATTTCGCCCTCTCAGTCAAAGCCTTACGGCTTTGCCAGCTCCCCCAAAGGGGGAGCCTATTGCGGGTCTTGGATAAAGGCAGCATTGCCTCTCCCTTTGGGAGAGGTGGCAGCGCGTAAGCGCTGACGGAGAGGGCGAGGATGTTACCCTTCCCCCTGCAAATACCTCCGGATTTCCTTCTCCGCCTCCTGCACCTCTTCATGGAACATGTGGGCAGAGACACGGAGGGCACCATGGCCCAGAATGATGACCTGTTCCATGCCATCGGAGGTGGCCACGCGGACGCGGCGGCCCTTGCCGATCTCATGGGTGACACGCTCGATGAACATATCGGCGGTCTCGGCTTCCCGGGTGTAGACCACATGGATATTGTGGTACTGCTCTATGCTGCCGGGGCTGCCCGGCACACGGTAGGCATCAAACACAAGGATGAGCACGCACTTCTTAAAGCCCTGATAGTTGCAGAGGATGTCCATCAGCCTGTGACGGGCCGCTTCCAGGCTCTCTTTGGAGAGTGCGTTCAGCTCGTCCCATGCAAAGATGATGTTGTAGCCGTCCACCAGCAGGTATTCGGGCTGGATCTCCCACTGCTCGGCATTGAAATCGGGGCGTTCCCGCTTCTGGGTGGGGCGGAACGCCGCCAGCGGGTCCCGCTTGATGGGCCCATAGGTCTGTTCAAAGATCTTCAGCAGCTCAGCATCCTCTTCCAGGGTAGCGCGGTAGGCGGCCATCCGGCGGGGACGGGCCTGCACCGTTTCCTCGGTCTTTGCAGTCTTGCCCCAGCCGCTGTCCACATGCATGTGGCTGCGCACCTGTTCCCAGGGCACCA
>ENA-ORKM01000119-ORKM01000119.1-human-gut-metagenome-genome-assembly--contig:-NODE-119-length-19129-cov-9.37884_pt1 | contig 19129 bp, 21 predicted proteins | sample MGYA00243059_ERZ508807 | MGnify/ENA primary metagenome ERZ508807 (study PRJEB26277, sample SAMN04329813) | human gut metagenome | biome: human-associated habitat | host: Homo sapiens | place: USA... | reverse complement strand
CCAACCAATGTCATCTTTTCATTTACCACTATATCTGATTATTTCACATCAGGCGCACCGGAGCTAAGCAAAGCTTAGCTCCGGTGCTCCTGATGTGAAATAATCACCAATCCAGTACCATTGCTATATTGTCATTATTGTGTGTAATTCTAGTGGCTTGCAGGTTTGTTTACTATTCAGAAATAATAATCTGATGGTTTACAAGTCCACCTAAGGAGATTATAATATCAACCACTACTTCTGCAACTAGAAGTTTTGTGGTATTAATAGGTAATACCATTCTTTTCCATATCATTCATCAATTTATCAAAGTCACTTTCATATAGTGAATCCTGTATAACTCTGTATCTCTCAAACTCACTTTCTGCAAATTCCTTTGCAATAGCTGCTGTTACTTTTCCTTTATCCTGAAGTACATCCGCATCATTAAATCTAAGAAATGCGTCAAGCTTTGTTTTCCAATCTTCCATAGTCATAGGAATATGTCTTCGTGCCTGTCTTGTTGCATAATCAAGATACATTGTCACAATCTCATTTAATTCTGCAAGTTCTTCTTTTTCCAAGTAGTTTTTTGCAATTGACACATCTGTTTTTACTATTTTACCATCAGGCGCATTTTTCCATGATTTAAGTCCCATATGTTCCTTATTATGATCAGCTCTTGCCACTATCACTTCTGCCGCTGTATTACCATGAACTGCATAATGCATCTTATTCTGAACTGTTGCATAAAACTCTCTTGTCACCTGTGAATTCTTATCATAATCAACTGCTGTTGCATATATGTCTGTAATTTTCTGGTAAAATCTTCTCTCACTTGCTCTGATTTCCTGAATCTCAGCAATAAGATGCTCAAAATAATCTTCGTCGAAAATCTGTCCATTAATCAATCTGCTTTTATCAAGAACATAACCCTGCTTTGTAAATGTATCCAATACCTTTGTTGCCCATGTTCTAAACTGCATTGCCCGCTCTGAATTAATGCGATAGCCCACAGCAATAATTGCAGCTAATGAATAAAACTTATAATTGTATGTTTTCCCATCATCCGCAGTTTGTGCAAATTTTGCACAAACTGAATTTTCATCTAATTCTCCCTCTTTAAAAATATTGCTCAGATGTTTTGTAATCACACTTCTATCTACATCAAAAAGCTGCGAAATTGCTTTCTGCGTAAGCCATACATCGCCATTCTGAACCCTGACTTCTATTCCGTTTTCTCCTGCATCTCGTGTGAAAACCAAGAAATCAACAGTGCTATTTCTTATCTGTAATTCTTTGCTCATAAAAGCATTCCTTTCTCTAGATTCTATCAATACATCTCTATAAAACATTTCCCCATGTTTCTTTCAAATATCAAGAAGGGAATTTCTGCTTTTGCCAGCATACTATTATTAACTGGAACATATTCATAATTTTCAATATCTGGTATACACTTTATAACTCTCTTTTTATCTATACCATATAGATTATTTTCACTGCTGTTCCATAAAGCCTTAATCTTCAAAACAACACATTTTGTTTGAACAGTCACCTTATATTTTTCAAGTCTGCCTTTTTCTATCTCCTTTAATTTGTCGCCATAAGAAATAGTAATATATCTGGAGTTGGATTTTATAATGCGAACATCTCCATTCCTTACTGCCTCTTTAGGAAATCCCAAATCTTCAAAAAAGCTATCATAGTCTGTAATGTATTCTGGGAGTTCCATTTTGACTGCATAACAACTATTTATAATATTCTGTATACCCTTATCATCAGCCCTGAACATATAAATATTCCATCCTGTACTATCACCATCATCATCTAATATTGGAATATAACCATAAGGATTAAACATATGTATCTTAGACAAATCATCTTTTGTTGGCTTTTTAAATTTGACTATTTCAAACGTTATGCTCATAAATATTCTCCTTTTCCGTCGCTTTTTTAGCGACGAATTATTTTATATATCTTGCTTTTCGTCATTGCAAACTAACTTCTTATATCCAAACAATCGCTTTAACAATTCTTTTGCGCTAATGGTTAGTACTGCGATTAGTATCTATGTGCCTGGTAAAATCAATTACCTTTGCAGGTTTTCTCTTAGGAACAATTCCTAATCGTTCCATATCTAATTTAAAGAGTTCAGTGGGATATCCATACGCATCAAATCCCTCTGGCTGGCAGATATCTCTGTTCAGATACTCACTAAGTACCCATTGATACTTTGCTTCTTTCTCCAGCTTCTTACCAAAATACTGTGCATCCATTACCATTCTGTTAATGCCACCAACCGATTTCCTACCATGAGTTTTTGTTACAGTTGTATCGCCTGACATTTTAAAATACTGCCCTATCTGTTCCTCGGAATATCCCATTTCCTGCATCACGCCATGAATCACACTGCGGATATACATTGTATAGTAATTCCAGTTTCTTGGTTCAATATCTGTCATTGCTATTGTATAACGATTACTGGCATTCACAATAAACAAGACATTTCTTCCTTTTATTTTCGTCAAATGTGTGTCCCAGCAGAACACAAGTGAAGCACCTTTACTTTCTTCAATCTTTGTTGTTTTTAGTCGATCTTGAACTGCTTTTGTTGCACCAATCTCCAAATGTATCACCTGCTCATCTCAAGTATTCTTTTTACTTCATTCTGTAGTTCACCACTAAAGTCTGATAAATCATTATATGTAATTACTTTCAGTCTAATAAGACGAACAATATCCCATATTGCCTCTGATTTACTCATCTCCATGATAACACCCGGATGACGTTTATCTTCTTTTATCCGTTTTTCAAGTTCCAAGAATTTCTCTGATGCAGGCTTTTTATCATCATTCAGAAAATTTGCATACTCTTTAACAAGACCTTCCATATAATTTTCCTGCCAGCCTGATAATCTTTCTCGAAATAATTTCCAATCCTTTTTGCTTATGTCCATGATTTTGAACCTCCTCAGTCTCATGTTAGTCTCAACAAACAGTGTCAAAAATGAGACTGACTTGAGACTACAACTTTATAATTTACCTGCAAATGCCGATTTTATCGCATTTTTGCTATATCATAGAGTCTCACTCAGTCTGAAATCTCGTGAGACTTCGTTGAGACTAACTCTGAAATATTCGTTTTTCAGAAAGCTCTTTAAGCGTCTCTCACGCTTTAGAAAGCTTCTTCTTAGAATATTCTGATTTTAGCCACTTGATTTTTCTCAAAATTTCTATGATATTTTCTATGACATTTCTACGACATTTTCTGTGACATTCCCTATCTTCATTATAAGCGTTACCTAAAACAAATTTGTGCCTTTAATTAATTCAGTTTTTACATTCTCATGACTTCAACACATAGAGCTTTTACATTCATCAATACTCTATACCTCATTTTTATTCTATGAATACATACTTTCCCTTTCCTTTACCATTCACCGCTTTAACAACTTTCATGTCTCTAAGTTTTGTCATGACTGCTCTTGCTGTGGATGGTGAACAATCAAGAATTTCTTTTATTTCTTTTGTGCCAAAAATCTGATTTTTCTCTATTTCATCATACACCTTAAGAATATTTGCTTTCGAAGGTTCATTATATTTTTTCTGCTCAATCGCCGACTTTATCATATCAACTGCCGATTTTTTATCGTCAATCGCCGACTTTTCTTCTCCAATCGCCGGCTTTTGGTAATCAATCAACGACTTATTGACTGCAACAGCTAATTTTTTTAATGAATCAGCGGTTTTCTCAACAATAGTCTTTCCAACTTTTGAATTATAAATAACCGCCTGCAATATAAACGCATTTGTATGATAAACTGGATCTTTTAGTCCCACCTGCTCCAATTCATTACACATACGATTAACACCTTCACCAAATTCTTTTACAAATTTATAGTTCTTTAAAAACTCTGCAATCTTAGGATTTCTGGAAAAATGTGTGAAACGTATATTGTCCGCTCTTACAAGCCCCGGAAGTTTTCCCGGGCTTTCAACTACTATATGATCATCAAACATTTTTATCTGAATATCTGTACCGGTAATACTGTAAGCACGATGAGTAACCGCATTTACAATCAATTCCTGTCTGACAAACTTAGGATATTCCTCATCCGTAACAAATGTTCCATCTGGTCCAAGATACGTTTTTTCTTTTACCTGCGTATCCAAATATGCAATTGCCTCATTTATCATGTTAAGCAGTGTTCCTTCAAAGATAACATCCTTAATTACATTCATCTCTGTTCCAAATTTTTCTTCTGTTCCCTCATAACGTATAAAACGAATCCTTGCACGAGGAAAGAAATTTTGCGGATTCTTTCCAAATAACAAAATTGCAGCGGTACTGATTTGAATCTCGCCATCTTTTCTTTTATGAACCCTCTGTTTTCTTTGAGATATTCCAATGGACTTTTCCCATAATCAATCTTATCTGTATATTCTTTTACAAAGTCCATATCTATATCATCTATTGTAGCATCGGGTACCGCTTTGTCTTCAAAGTAACGTTCTCCCTTGTCATAATTAAGCTGAAGGCGTTCTTCAAATGTCTGCAATTTAGATTTATCACCAACTCTTAAGAATACATCATCTGCCTGATTTGCATGCACCTGTGGACTTGCGTCAATATGCATTACAAGTACATGATTCTCTCTTCCCTTTTCATCGACGCAGGGTACTTTTTCTATTCCAACTTTAATAGTCGGATTACAAAAATCAAATGGCACTCTTAGAAGTTCATTTAACTTCTTGGTTTCAAAATCAATGCCTTCAATTCTTTTTGTCCTATCGGTTATACCTATTGCAATATCTCCACCATCCGCATTAGCAAATGCAACAATCGGTATTGCTAAATCCTTTGGAGAAATATTTATACTTTTCCGATCAAATGTCTGATTTTCTTCCTTTGATAAAATTTCATCAATCGTCATTGCATTCACCTTCCTTAAATTTTCCTTTTATTGGCTTAAATCTTGAGCTAATTCTATCTTCATATATTATCTTAGGAATCACCTTGAGTATCATTTCAGTATCATCTTGGATATCACTTAGCTGTCATCTTTCGGTGTTCCATAACTAAAATTTATCTAATGTATCTTTATGCTCTGTGCCTTGATTATTTCTTTGCTCCATATGTTGCTGTACTTTCAGCAACCATCATGGGCGCATAATTTGATTGTTCATATGAGATTGATTTGTCTCGAAAGTTTACAACCTTTTCTTCTCCCATATCATTATTATCTGTCCAAAGTTCGCACTGTGTCATAACAGTCTGAACTGCATCCTCCATACCTTCAGGTGGATATTTATGCTTTTTCAGCAGTTTCTTTATAAGCATACGCATTTTTGCTCTTGCTGATTCTCGTTTCTGCCAGTCAATCGTTTTGTTTCTTCGGAGAGTATCTGCAAGTTCTTTTGTAATTGCTATCAGCTCTTCATTTTCATAGAAATCCTTTATCGCCTGTGGCTTCGTTAATGCGTCATAGAAGGCAAGCTCATCAGCAGTAAGCCCAAGCTGGTCGCCTTCCTTCTTGGCTGCCGCAATCTGTTTTGCAAGATTCAGCATTTCCTCAATAACTTCTTCATTTGTCAACATACCATTAAGATACGCATTAAGTGAACGCTGCATAATTTCACTAAACTTCTCAGATTTAACTACATTAGTTCTGCGATATACTGAAACCTGTTCTGCAATCAGCTTCTTAAGAAGTTCAACGGCAAGATTCTTTTCTTTCATATTGGCAACTTCTTCAAGGAACTTCGGATCAAACAATGAAAATTCCTCTTTGATATCTGAGAAAAGATTGATAACTCCATCACTTTTGATACTCTGCTTTAAAAGTTCATTTATCCTTGCATTCATTTCTGGAAGAGAAATCTTCTTTCCAACTCCTGTGTTTGTTAGTCTAAGAACGAGAACACGTACCGATTCAAAGAATGCTGCTTCAAATCGACTTTCTTCATCAACCAACGAAGAACAGAGCGACAATGCCTGATGTAGCATAAGTGCTTCTTTTACAAACGAGTCCTTATCGTCTACTTTTTCTCTGTCCATAATAAAGTTAACAGCACCACTGATAGTTTTTGCTCTTTCAAGGTCTGTTCCACCTGTAAACTTCGAGTAATCATATCCGTGGAACATATCCCGACAAACTGAAAGCTTTTCCAAGAACTTCGGATATGCTACCTTTGCGACATCAGTATCACCATAGTTCTTTTTATCACGAGAAGTATAATCGTTCATTGCTTGTTTCAATGCAGAAGCAATTCCAACATAATCTACAACAAGTCCGCCTTCTTTATCACGAAATACACGATTTACACGAGCTATAGCCTGCATAAGATTATGTCCAGACATTGGCTTATAAACATACATAGTTGCAAGAGAAGGAACATCAAAGCCTGTCAGCCACATATCAACAACAATTGCTATCTTCATAGGGCTGTTATTATCTTTGAATTTCTTTGCAAGTTCATCCTTATGATGTTTATTGCCAATAATCTTTCTCCATTCTTCTGGATCATTATTACCAGAAGTCATAACAACTCCAACTTTCTCTGTCCATGCAGGACGAAGTTCTAAGATACGCTTGTATATCTTCATCGCAATAGGACGAGAGTAAGCAACAATCATTGCCTTTCCTGTTAAAAGATTCTCTCTGTTATTCTCATAATGGTCAAGAATATCACAGACAAGGGAATTGATAGTATTATCATTGCCAAGAACAGCTTCCATCTTACCAAGTTCACGCTTGCTTTTCTCAACTACTTCTCCATCAGCATTTTCAGCCATAACATCATATTCACTATCAATCAACCTAAGAGTATCTTCATCAAGGTTAAGCTTGATAACTCTGCTCTCGTAATAAACAGGTCTTGTTGCTCCATCCTCAACCGCCTGTGTCATATCATAAATATCAATATAATCACCAAATACTTCACGAGTGCTGCGGTCTTTTGATGAAATAGGAGTACCAGTAAATCCGATATATGTAGCATTAGGCAGAGTATTTCTGATAATTCGTGCCGTTCCAATTTTTATCTTACCGGTTTTGGCATCAACAGTTTCTGTCAGTCCATATTGTCCTCTGTGTGCTTCATCCGCCATAACTATAATGTTGTTTCGTTCCGACAAAGCTTCGTGAGATTCTTCAAACTTCTGCATTGTAGTAAAAATAATACCATTTGCCTGTCTGCCGGCAAGCAAAGACTTTAAGTTTTCTCTGCTTTCAGCATGTATCGGCTCTTGTCTTAAGAATTCTTTACACTTTGCAAATTGCCCATAAAGCTGATCATCAAGATCATTTCTATCGGTAATAACAACTATCGTTGGACTATCCAATGCTTCCTGCAACAAATGTGCATAGAATACCATAGAAAGTGACTTACCACTTCCTTGTGTATGCCAGAATACGCCACCCTTACCATCCGTAACAGTAGCATGTTTGGTGGATTCAATTGCTTTTCTGACTGCAAAATACTGATGATATCCTGCAAGAATTTTGAATGAGTTTATACCCTCATTTGAAAAACAAATGAAGTTCTTTATAATATCAAGCAGTCGTTCTTTCTTGAACATCCCCTCAAAGAAAGTATCAAACTGTGCAAACTGTGTATTCTCATAATCTCCATCTTTCGTTTTCCATTCCATAAAGCGGTCTTCACCTGAAGTGATTGTACCTGCTTTAGATGTCAACTGGTCGCTCATAACGCAGATGGCATTATATATAAACATAGATGGGATTTCCTGCATATAATTACGAAGCTGTCTATATGCTTCTGAAGCATCCGTTTCTTCACGCGAAGGAGATTTCAACTCAACCAATACAACCGGTAAGCCATTTAAAAAGAGAATTACATCAGGACGCTTATTACTATTTTCAATGAAAGTCCACTGATTCGCTATGATAAATGAATTATTGTCAGGATTTTTATAGTCAACAAGATAAACTATAGAGGAACGCTCCTCGCCAGCTACAAAATATCTTACCGGAATTCCATTTTGCAGATAGTCCATAAATGCAGCATTTTTCTGCACAAGTTCTCCGTTTTCAAAATTTTTAAGCTTAAATAAGGCATCCTGAATGGCGTCATCGGGCAAATCTCTGTTCAAACGATATAGAGAATCGAGCAGAATATCCTCATATAGTGGATTGTAAAAATCTCTTTCTATATCCGGACCATAAACATATTCATAACCTAAATCATTTCTAAATAGCTCTATAACTGAATTTTCATAATTAGCTTCCGTATAATTAGCTGACATTTAATCACCTCGCTATTCTTCTATGTAATGAGCATCCATTGTTTCAGTCTTTAATGTACCTGGATAGATAACTGCATTATCATATTTTCTTCTTATCCGTAACCTATTCATCTGCTCATCTTTTAATTCTTTTATGATAACATACGCATCGTAACTCTTTCGTTCACCTTTACTGTGAACTATTCTTTTATTTTTTTCATAGGTTTTACTATCATATATGTAATACCATGTATAATTCTTTTCAGCTTTCTGCATTGGACGCTTCAAGCCTCCTTTTACACCTTCCTGCAATATTTTATCTATATTTTTACTATTGCAAAAATGTATCAATCCATTCGATTTTATCTTTTCTATCTCTAATTTATTCAACTCTTTTTTTGGTGTGTGATAAACAATACTTTTATAAAAATCTCGAACCGAATCAAATATCTTGTTTAACATTTATCTTCCTTTCACAAAAATAAACAATAATTTAGTAGCTTAGAGTTCAATATCAGAGACATCCAGTTCTCCGGACATCAATTTTGGTAGTAATGTATCACGCAAAGAGGATAGCTTTTCATTTTCATTCTGATTAGCCCATATTTTTTCAAAGATAGGCTCAACCGTAGCTGTAAATAGTGTCACGATTTCTTTCGAGGGAACAAGTATTTCTGTCTTTTGAAAATCAGGTACTGTGAGTTGTTGTTGCGTTGTTCCTGTTCCAGTAATGTGAAGCTGTTTTAACCACAAATAAAGGTATTTTGCAGAAATAATTTCTGTTTTTGGTATCAGAGTTACTAAACGCACAATTGGCACATAAGGAATATGACGCAAACACACAAAACCTATTGTTCCACGAGCTGATACAGTCACGCTTTCTTCGGATACTTTAGGATTGTCAGTAAATCCGTAAAGTCCCTCATTACTCAATCCGTTTGAGTAAATCGGATATTCATACAAATCAGTCTTTCTTAGGGATACATTTTGAGGTTTATCACCACCTGCACCCATTATAGAAACATTACCAAGCGTTGATACCGACCAGTCGCTTGGCTTTCGATTACTGAATGGCTCAAAATCAATAAACCAAGACTTAAAAATTGCCTGAGCTTGCTGCTCTAAATTATTGTTTATCGCATTGTTCTTCTTGATTTTTTCATCTATACTTGAAATGATGCTAACCAAAGCATCTTGTGTCTTTCTCTCAATTAGAGGGATTGGCATTTTACCAAGTGTCTGAGCATTTATGTTTCCACGTGTGCTCCCCGTGTTAAATGAATTAATCCAATCTTTATACTGTTTAGACTGGCAGAAATACTTTATGTATTTAGGATTAACTTTTTTCTCATCAATACTGAACTTAATAAGAAATCCTGCATATACAAATTCTCCATCCGTTCCATCATAAAAATAGTTTCTTCCCGTGCTTGCGCCTGTTCTCGCAAATACAATATCGTTCGGTTTTAAAAGATATTCAGAAGCTTTCACATCATCAACGGATTTCAAATCTTGTAGATTTAGTGTGCCATCATCTTTTATATCTGTAATTCTCAAATAGGTGTATAAATCTTTTGAAAAAGGAACCGCACTTGCACCAATTCCATATGAGCCTTTTCCGTCTATCGTTAGTGATGCTAATGTGGTAATTTGTTCATTCATAATCGTTTCCTTTCTATCCAATATATTTTCGATGAGCAATCTTAACATTGCTTTGTTTTACCATTGCGTACTGCAAGGTTGTATCTATCTTCCTATGCCCCAAAAGCTGTTGAAGCTGCTCAATGGGCATTCCTTTATCTATTGCCATAGTTGCAAGTGTACGCCTGAACTTATGAGGGTGTACCTTGTTAATTCCTAATTGCCTTCCAAATTCTCTAAGGCGAACCTCAACACCGCCGATTTTCAACCGTTCGTGTGACGATTTCAGCGATACAAACAATGCTGGATTATTGTCCGTCCTGCTCTCCAAATAATTCTGCAAATGTATCTTTGTGCGAGCGTCAAAATAGACCACTCGTTCCTTACTGCCTTTACCAAAAACAATACATTCTCTTTCATTGAAATCAATATCATTTTGGTTAAGCAGTACCATTTCGCCAACACGCATACCCGTTGAAGCCAACATATCAATAATTGCCAAGTCTCGAAGTTCTGTGCAATTATCCCTCATAAGCTCTAACGCTTCATCGGAGTATGTCTCCTTAATGTTTGTCCCAGTTTTTACTCTGTGTATACGTCTGACCGGGCTTTTCAGTATGTAATCCTCGTCCTCCAGCCAAGAGAAGAAGCTGGAGAGAATACGGCGGATATTGTCTATCGTTACCTTGCTTGACTTCTTCTTTTCCTGATATTCTGTCAGGTATCCTCGTATATCATCTGTTATTATGTGCTTGACATCTTTTTGAAGTTCATAAAGCATGGCTTCAATAGTTGTCTTATAGTATTTAAGAGATTTCTCAGAACAGCCCTCTATTCTCTTTGCCGATAGAAATAACTCTACATAGTTCTGCTCAGAGTATTTCTCTTTGTTTTGATTTTCCGTTACCTCATAATTTGCAAGAGTGTATCGCAATACCTCTTGCAGTTTTTCATTTTGTGCATTATTCAGATAAGGTAACATTCCCTGAATAACATCTTTGATTAAATCCTGTTTCACTGTCAATTCTCCTTTGAAATATTTTTAGAGAACGACTATGGGGCGGAAGTCCCCTGATATTAACTCCCGCCACCCACGGAAGTTATGGGATATGTTATAAACAATAATTTACTTCAGCAATTAGACACACTGTATGATGAGTTCAGCCATAGAAAAAAATGGTCTACGGTCATTATCAATGATATAGCTGAAAAAGTGGCAATGGGTCCATTTGGTTCAAACATAAAAGTATCTACATTTGTTTCAGAGGGTGTTCCAATCATAAGCGGAAATCATCTTCGAGGTTATTTCTTGGAAGAACCCAGCTTTAACTATATTACTGAAGAACACGCACAGCGTTTGAAAAATTCGCTTGTTTATCCAAAAGATATTGTTTTTACTCATGCAGGAAATATTGGACAAGTTGCTATGATTCCTGATGATTGCCGCTATCCAATGTATGTGTTATCTCAACGACAATTCTATCTGCGTTGTGACACGGAAAAAGCAATTCCTGAATACGTTGTTCTTTTCTTCCATAGTAAGCAAGGACAACATGAGTTGCTTTCCTATGCTAACCAGACAGGAGTTCCATCCATTGCACAACCTGCAACTAATTTGAAGAAAATTCCGTTGAAGTTACCTCCGATTGATGAACAAAGACAGTGGCTTCAAGTAGTTTCTCCTATTATCAAGCTGTATCAATCAAATGTTTATGAAAATGAGCATTTATCCAGCATGAGAGATTCTCTATTGCCCAAGTTAATGTCCGGCGAGCTTGATGTTTCTGACATCGACATTTAAGCTGCTAAATTATTGTTTATCTTTTCATTTTGACAGATTTTGCTATCTATGGTGTCTAAAATGGACACTATTTTACTTTGTATAATTAAATTAGGCAACTTAAATTCTAAATTTTCTATATCAGATGGCTTAATAGATGGATATGTTGATACACTTTGTTCTGCAATCGCCTGCAATTGCTCTGTTGTATTGTTCTGTGTTAAGAGATAGTAAACGAATTCTGGTATTGCTTTATTAATATCAACATCAATTACTGTAAATCCTGTAGAAACTAATAAATTATCAACTGGCTCCTTTATAATTCCATAGTGCAACTGATTTGGTCTTACTGTAGAATATAATATGCTATTCTTTATTACTTTTCGCCTAGCCCTACTTGGAATCTTATCCGTTTCAATGTTGATATACTGTAGCTCCGTAATTTTATTTTCTGTAAGACTCCCTGTATCTAAATAATTAACAAATTTCCAATTATCTTTTGAAGAATAGCTGTTTTTATTTGTTATACAAATATCTCCCAAACGGATTAATTTCCATTCTAACATATATCAATCCTCACTTTCACATTTACCCAACAGTCGTTACATTAAAATAGCTATTCTAACACTATAAAATCTGATACACTGCAGTCCCCCATCGTTAAAGTCTCATAATGATTTGTTAATAATACATCGTCGTTAAAGTCATAATAAATATAAAACTGCCTTTCTCCAATAATTTTATACATATCTCTATCCTTGTGCTTTGCGTAATACATTTTTATTTCTATCTCAACTTTATATAATATCCTATTATGTATCTTTATATCATTACAGTTAAGAATATTAACTTTTTTCACTTCGAAATCTGATATTGTATCACCATCATTCCATACAGAATCTTCCATAAGCAAATCATATAATATCTCGTTATTATGACTTAGGCAGTTTTCTATTCTCTCATTAAGTTGTGAAGAAAATGTCTTCTCTGTTTCATTTTTATTACAAAGTGTAGTAAGTCTTTTCATTAGTGCATTTTTCTGCTCTATATATATTTCATCTCTGAAATCTTCTTTAAATTCTTTTCTTAATGCATTACTTGCTAGCAAATTATCATTACAATAGAACACTATAGTATCATTTATATGTTTTTCCTTATATTCTTTTATAGATTCCCAAATCAGTACATCTTTAAATCCTTTATCACTATGCTTTTCTTTTCCTTCGAATGGAGGTTCTTTTTTTATAGCCCTTGATATTATACTATTGAGCCTGTCTGAAGCAGGAAAATCCACAACTTCCACTGCAACAATGCCTTGTTTTAATTCCGTTATTGCTTTTTTAAATGTTGTTTCTAAATATTCTCCATAGTTAAATGCTCTATCATATTGCATATTCGGCATGCTTACATTTTCAAGCCTTTTATTCAGATCATCAAACATTTCTAATTGCTGTTGATATAATTCATTAAGTACCATTCGAGGCAATAAAATTTTAATTTCTGTATAAATGTCATTTATCTCTATCTCTTCAATGATTTCTTTTAATTTTTCTACAAACAATACTTTATCTAATTGTTCATTTCTGCTATGCAAAATATTCGTATCAATAAATACATCTATCATAGATTATACCCAATCGCCCCCAGTTTCCTGCGAATTTCTTCTTCCAACTCATGAGACTTTGCAAACATATCTGAAAGCTCTGATGTAAGGCGTGTCATCTTTTCTTCAAATGGTTCTCCATCGTCCGGAGCTTCTTCAATACCAACATATCTACCCGGTGTCAGAATAAAGTCCTGCTTTTCGATTTCTTGAAGGTCTGCTACAACACAGAAGCCCTTCACATCTTCAAGCGTACCATCTTGAAATGCTGTAAATGTATCAGACAACTTCTGAATATCTTCATCAGTAAAATCTCTGTGCTTACGGTCAACCATATAACCCATCTTTCGGGCATCTATAAATAAAGTTTTACCTTTCTGCTTTTTGTTCTTAGAAATAAACCAAAGCGTAACCGGAATTGTAACGCTGTAAAATAACTGCGTAGGCAATGCAACGATACCTTCTACAAGATCAGCCTGAATAATATTCTTTCTGATTTCTCCCTCACCACTAGACTGGGATGATAAAGCTCCATTAGCAAGTACAAGACCAATTTTTCCGTTTGGTGCAAGATGATGTATCATATGCTGAATCCACGCATAGTTGGCATTTCCTGCTGGCGGCGTTCCATATTTCCATCTAACATCGTCTTTTAACTTGTCTTGTCCCCAGTTTGAAAGATTGAATGGCGGATTTGCCATAATAAAATCAGCTTTAAGCGTTTTATGTAAATCATTGAAAAATGTATCTGCCTGATAAGGTCCAAAATCCGCATCGATACCGCGAATAGCCATATTCATTTTTGCCATCTTCCAAGTATCTGCATTAGACTCCTGACCATAAACTGCAATTTCGCCACGCTTACCACTGTGTGCCTGAATAAACTTTGCACTCTGAACAAACATACCACCTGAACCACAACATGGGTCATATATACGACAATTTTTGAATGGTTTCAAAATAGCAACGATTGTTTTAACGATACTTGCAGGAGTATAGAACTCGCCACCTTTAACCCCTTCGTATGCTGCAAACTGCTGAATACAATACTCGTATGTTCTGCCGAGAAGATCTTTGCTTTCTTCTGTATCTCCCATATCCATATTAGTGAAAAGATCAACAACCTCGCCTAATACTCGTTTATCCAAATCTGGACTTGCATAATTCTTTGGAAGCACATTTTTAAGAGTTGTATTTTCCTTTTCAATAGCTCTCATTGCATCGTCGATAACAGTACCGATTTCTGGAGTATGTGCAGCAGAAGAAATCTTGTTCCAACGGGCATCCTCTGGTACAAAGAAAATATTATCTTCTGCATATGCATCCTTATCATCTTCAAAACCATCACCCTCTTCAACAAGCTGTTGATAGCGTTTTTCAAATGCACTTGATATATAACGCAAAAAAATAAGTCCTACGATAACCTTTCTGTATTCTGCTGCCGGAATGTGTCCCCAAAGAACACAAGCCGCATCCCATATTTGTTTTTCAAAACCAATGTTAGCGTTATTTTGAACTGCCATTTATAAATTCCTTTCTATTAGCAACTTGCTATATTTATCTGCACATGTTTCTTCATTTTGCAATATCACTATCGTTCTATTACCACAATATCATCAAAGCCACATTTCAATTCAACACATATCCTAGCTAGAATATCCAACGATACTTGTTGATCGTTGTTCATTTTGGTAAATGTACTTGGTGCTATCTGTGTTTTCTTTCTCAATTCCGTTTTTGTCATATCCCTATCAATCAACAACTTCCATAAAGGTTTATAAGTTATTTTCACTTGATTTTCTGACATGTTATTTCCTCCGATTATCACGTCAAATAGTCCTTTTATCTTGATTTTTATTATATCATCAGTTTTTCGCTTATGCAATTACAAATTTCGAGTTCTCGAAATCATGCATATGATTATCCACAAAAATTTAGCAGAGGAATCATCTCCCTCTGCCCATATTCCACATCTTATCTTTCTCCTTATCTTTATCAGCATCTCTGCCAACTGCTTCATCATAAATCCTCTGTAACTCCTCATAAATCTCATCACCATCCAGCTTTATCCCCATCCTTTTCATTACATCCGAAAACAGTCTTATGCTTCCACTCACATCAGCAATATCGAATCCGAATACATCTGTCTTAACTGAATCACTAATATTTTCATAACCGCCAAGCTCTGATATTCTCCTGACAATACAGCTACCTTTGTCCACTGGCTCATTTTCTTTAGGTTCCACAAATTCACTTTTACCTTTTACATCAGTTATACTTTCGCCAACTCTTGCCACATTCACATCAGATAAATTAAGAATCTCTGGTATTCCTATGCCATCTAAATCAGTCTGTTGTTTTCTCGCACTATCAGCTTGCTCTTTCTGTCTGCTTATTTCATTCTGATTATTGTCAGGATTCATTACCTCAACATTTGCATCAGGCTCAACGACTGTTGCCGTTGCTTTCTCAACCTCAGTATCCTCTTCCATCCCCGGTATCTCAACATCCCTGTCAGCAACAATCTCCTCCTCCGTACCATTTTTCCTTAAAATACTCCACCGGAATCTTTCCGGCAATTGTGAGAAACCCTTTACTTGCCAAATCCTTATTCATTTCTCTAAGGATTTTGTACGATTTCCACATGCTCACACCAAGCATTTTTGCAACGTCCTCCGCACTGTAATAGATTTTTCGTTCATATTGTTTCCTCCTATCCTTGTATTTGTTTCTGTATAGTATCTTTTTGTTGCGTTTTATAATATCGTAACTTTTGTTTCGTGTCAATATCTTTTTCCTTTATTTTTTTGTTCTTATGTGTTATCCTATATATGATGTTGAACAGTTTTACAAAATATAGCTTTAGAGCAGGAGGCATGTTGTTATGACAGTCGGGGAAAACATAAGACGTATCCGGCAGGAACGTAATCTTACCCAAAGACAATTAGGAGAAATGGTTGGAGCAAGTGAAGCCTACATTCGTGCCTACGAAAGCGGCAGAAGAAATCCCAAACCATCATCTCTTGAAAAAATAGCAGACGCTTTATCTGTCAATCCCGAAGTACTGGCGAACTCTGATTTTGATGGTATAAAAGCTATACACAGGCTTTTTCAGATATTCCGGCAATACGATGGACAGCTCTTTGAATACCAGAATAAAGATAGAAATGATATGGTTGGAATCAGCTTTGGAACATTATCTTTGATGCGATCATGGTTAGACCGATATGAAGAATATATGGAAGAAGTTGAGAAATGCAATGAAATAAAAGATGTTAAAAAGCGTGGGGAAGCTCTGCTGAAAGCGGAGGCAGACTTTAACCTCTGGATGGATATTTATCCGGAATCGGAACCATGGCAGGAACGGCTTAAGATTCAGAAGGCACATGATGAGGTTATGGATAAAATTGGGCTAAATTCAAAAAATACAAGGTAGGTGCTTCATTGAAATTATTACATTTATATATAGAAAAATACAAAAAATATGAAAAGCAACATATATTTTTCAGTAAAGATACTTCATCTTGTTATCAAAACGAACTATTTAATTCTATGCAAATTACCCTTTTTGCTGGTGAAAATGGTTCTGGCAAAACAACAATTTTAAGTTTTATAGCCAAAATATTTCGTTACATTCAACGTTTTAGAGATCGCATTCCTTGTGATTTTTCTCTTGCATATACAATTGAAACTGATGGAAAAGAGCATTCTATCATTTTAGAAAAAATAGAGAGCAACATAACAATATCAATTGATACTATCTTATATCATCTCATGAAATATGACATTCGCACAAAGTCATATAAATATGATTTATCAATTTATGATAAACAGATAACCTACGATGATATTAAACCCTATCTTCCTGCAAATGTATTAGTTCTTGGGTTCGATGTTGACTATGACAGAATAAGCTATTCTCATAACTACTATGGTGATCGCCTTGTTAACTTTAGAAGCATAGACTCCGCATACACAACAAGCGCAATAGGTTCCGACTTTTCTCTTGGTATTTTGAATACAATATTGCAATCAACCCAAAATTTAGAATTGCAAAATATATTTAAGTGTATGGGATTTGAATTTGCCCCCTTTGTTGATGTCTATTTTAATTTTACTTCAGATGATTGGAATAGTGATTTAAACAAGTCAAAAATCGAAAAAAATTACTTTTACGAAGAATATTGGAAACATTATATCGATAAAGAGGTTGGGATGAATTCCAGAATTAATCTATCGATATTTTTTAGAGAGCAAAAAAATATCGACATACTTTCCTATTTTATTAATCACAATTATATTTATATAAATGAATTTTATATTGTAAAAAATTTCTCCTACATTCCTATTAGTGGTATGAGTACAGGCGAAAAATCATTCCTATATCATTTATTCTTTATAGTAGATAAAATACGCAACAACTCCTTGATTATTTGGGAAGAACCAGAAACACATTTAAACCAATTATGGTCAAGACAACTTATTCCTTTACTAACATATATGTTTAGAAAATATAATGTTCATTTTCTCTTAAGTTCACACGAGATAACATTAATTAATTGTTTATTTCCAAACCAAATTATTTTACTAAATAGTACAGATATTAAATACCCTGACTTTCAAACATTTCTAGCAAATGAAAATGAAATAATATTTAAGCTATATAAACCCAAGGTATACAATCCCTTTGAAGAATATATTATAGAAAAAATTAATTCTTGTAATAAAAGTGATCTTAAAGAACTATTAAATAATATTGGGGAATCATTTTTGAAATTCCTTATATACCAACAGATAAATAAGTGAGGTACATATGTGGTTTGTAACAAACAAAACTAACTGTATAAAGCTCAAAAAATTTGAAAAAAAAGTAATCATTCCTTTATTTACCGAATTATTAAACTACAAAAGGCAATCTGACTATTCTGACTTTGTTAAATATTTAAATGCCAAAAATATAAATAATCAGAATGATGCTTTGATTTATATATGCAAAAGGAAAGTAAATAAAATAAAATTTATCGATTGTATTAATAAAATAATTAGTGACTATACTTATGAGCAAATAAGATGGTACTTTTATATATACTTAATACAGAACAAGCAAATAAAAGAAAAACAAACATCTATCGACTTTTTCAAAATTCCTGAACCTTTTAAAACGATTTTTGTCGACTTCTTTTATAACAAATTTTTTTCAAATGATAAAATTTGGAGTTTTTTGGACACATCTAGTTTTTCTAGAAGTGATTTTCACAATAATTTTAAAAATGAAAACAGACTATTTGTCTGTCCATACTGTGACATCGACACAACCTTGAATATAGGGAATAATCAGATAGAACATTTTTGGCCTAAAAGCCAGTTTCCTTTTCTTGCAATGAATGCTCTAAATTTAATTTCAAGTTGTCATTCCTGCAATATGCCTTTTGAGGGTAAAGGAACTTCAGTTAGGACTCCCATATCAACGCCCTATACTAAACAAATTGGTAATTATGTTAAATTTATTATGAATATTTCAAAAGAACAAATTGATATTTCCACTAATTTACAAGATATAAGCAATTATGTGTATTTACTCAACCTAAAGAACCGCTATGCCAATCCTCAAATATATAATTATCTCCTTAACTTAGGAAATTCGTTATATAGCGACATAATTCAGTATGAAAATAATTTAGGAAAAAAATTAACAGATTCTGAGCTAAATAATTATATCACAACAGCCAAAAAACATGACAAAAAACACATACCTCTTTATTTTGCGTTGATGAGCATCTATAATAACTACGATAACTATATATTGTATTTACATAATATAAAAGTAAGCGCCTAGTTTCAGGGTGGATTTAAAATCATCACAAAATTTGCCATAATTA
>ENA-ORKM01000117-ORKM01000117.1-human-gut-metagenome-genome-assembly--contig:-NODE-117-length-19345-cov-8.97496_pt1 | contig 19345 bp, 18 predicted proteins | sample MGYA00243059_ERZ508807 | MGnify/ENA primary metagenome ERZ508807 (study PRJEB26277, sample SAMN04329813) | human gut metagenome | biome: human-associated habitat | host: Homo sapiens | place: USA... | reverse complement strand
TGAATACGTTCTTCTGCCATAATAAAACTCCTTGTGCGCCTCCCGGCGCTCAAAAACGCACGCCGGAGCATGCGCTGAAAAAACTGCAAGTTGGAATCTTGCAGTTACGGCGATGTGTTGGAGGACGGCTGGCCGTTACTGCTCGCTTTTAGGAGCAGCAGGCTCGTCCTTTTTAATGAGTGCGCTGACCTTTTCCACCAGCTCGGGGATCATGGTCAGGGCGCGGTCCACGGTGTTGTTGCCGTCAGAGAGCTGGATGGTGCGGACGCAGCCGTCCTTAACCACCAGGAATGCCACGGGCTGGATATTGACACCCGCGCCGGAGCCGCCGCCGAACAGATCCTTGTTGGCGGCGTTCTTGCCGTCGAAATCGGTACCGGCAGAGGCAAAGCCGAAGCTCACCTTGGACACCGGCAGGATGGTGGTGCCGTCATCGGTGGTGATGGGCTTGCCGACGATGGTGTTGGAATCCACCATCTGACGGATCTTGTCCATCGTAACGTTCATCAGGTTTTGAATGGGATGCTCAGCCATAAATTCGGCCTCCTTACTTCTATATCAGGGAGCGGAACGCCGCTCCCACGGAACCACTTCCCTGCCCTGTACGGACCGGGACGCGGACACACCATACAAAAATATTATACCCGAGCTAGATAAAAACGTCCAGTACCTTTTCGCGCCAGAACGCATACAGAACGCGCAGAAGCGTGAAAACGATGGCGTAGGCCCGGGCCGTGACCCGGAAGGAGACGTGATCCTTTACGGTGGGCTCGGCGCTGCCGAAATCCGGCAGGAGCCGGAGCTGCTCGAAGTCCAGATAGAGGAACCGATCCAGGAAACCCAGGGTCGGGTAGAGCCAGGCGTTCAGCCTGCCATAGCTGCGGGCAGCCTCGGCAGGGTCTTCGCCCCGGACACCGAGGACAACGTCGATCCGGGTAAAGCGCAGGGAGCCGATGATGGCCCGGGTAAGCTTTCCCGCCCCTTTTAAGATGGTGCAGACGATCTGCAGGGTCAGCTTCGCCTTCTGGCGGGGCGGGGCTTCCTTTTTGGGCTTCTGTGCACTGGACGCTTTCTTCTTTTTTTCTTTTTTCTTTTTCTCCGGCTTTTCCGGCGCGGGATACCGGAACACCGGGAAGGTGATGCCCAGTGCACCGGCCTTTACCTGAAAGATGCCCTCCGCCCACTGCACATCGGCACAGAAGGGGCAGAACATGAGCAGCAGACCCAACACCAGCACCACCAGCAGCAGGATGCCCACCCCTTTTAAGAGGAACAGCAGCACCGTACCGATGACAGCGAGAACACTCCACAGGACGCTCATTGGGCCGCCTCACTTTCCGTGCCCCGCACCGGGGGCAGATCTTCCAGACTGGACAGGCCGAAGCACCGCAGGAACACGTCCGTGGTGCGGAAAGCCACCGGTCTGCCGGGCAGATCGAGACGGCCTGCCTCTTCAATGAGTCCCTTTTCCAGCAGGCCCGACACACTGGAGGAGGAATCCACGCCGCGCACCTGCTCGATGAAGGCGCGGGAGACAGGCTGGTTGTAGGCGATGACGGTCAGGGTCTCCATGGCCGCCGGACCCAGCGGGATGGAGCGGCGGGTGTCCAGCACACGGCGGACGCACTCCGCAAATTCCGTTTTGGTGGCCAGCTGCCAATGGGTGTTCAGGTGGAGCAGGCACAGGCCGCTGTCCTCTTTCTGGCAGCGCTCGTGCAGCGCTTCCAGCGCAGATTCCACGCTGGCGGTGGGCAGCTGCAGCGCCTGGGCCAGCTTGTCGGCTCCGATGGGCTCCGCGTAGGCAAAGAGCATTGCTTCCACTGCGGCACGAATTTGTTTCTGATTCATTGCTCCTCCTTTGTGCGGTCAATGCGGCCCCGGCGCATCTTCAGCTCGCCCTCCGGGCCAAGCGACACACGGCCGCCGCGCACCAGCTCCAGCAGCGCCAGAAAGGTGGCCACGTTGCCCCCCCGGGTCTGGCGGCGGGAAAACAGCTGGTCCATCTTTTTTGCACCGCCTGCAATGAGCTGGCGCAGGATGTAGACCACCCGGCTGCTCACCGAGACCTGCGGGGCCGACACCAGCGGCTCGAACTGCTGCTGGGTGGGCATTTTGCGGACAGTGGTGCGCCCCATCAGGGCCTGCCAGCAGTCTGCCAGCACCTGCGGCGAATGGAAGAGATCATAGGTGTTGTCCCATTCCAGCTGGGCCGGGGTGCGCACGAACACGGGATATTCCTCTCCCCGCTCCCGCAGACGGGCGGCCATCCGGCGGCACTGGTCATATTCAATGAGCTGGCCGGTGAGCTCCTGCTTCATCCGCTCGCCCTCTTCACTGCGGGGCAGCAGCAGATAGCTCTTCATCTCCACCAGGTGGGCGGCCATCTCGATAAAGGCGCTGGAAATTTCAGGGTCGGTGCTCTCGGCCGATTCCACCGCGTGGGTGTACTGGTCGATGAGCTCCAGAATGGGGATGTTGTGCAGGTCCATCTTGTGCTTCTGCACCAGCGTGAGCAGCAGCTCCAGCGGGCCCTCAAAATCCTCCAGACGGAAGGTCAGTTCTTCTGCCACTCAGATCACCGTCCCGATGGCTGCATAGTACGCAGAATAGGCGATCTGGTCGATGTAGCCGGTGCCGAGATCCAGCAGATCCCAGACCACATCATTGAAGGTGCCCAGCACGCCATCCAGCACACCGGCCCAGACAGCTGCCAGCAGGATGACGAAGATGACGCGCTCGTACCGCATGATCTGAAAGTAGATGCGCTGGGGAAGCACCACCAGCAGGATGCGGCTGCCGTCCAGCGGCGGGATGGGAATGAGGTTGAACACCGCAAGGCCCACATCCATCATCACTAAGTATTGGAGGAAGCGGGCTGCGAAAATCGTGATCATGGTGGTAGGGGCCCAATAATACAGGATCTTCCACGCCACCATGCCGAGGTAGGCCAGCAGCAGATTGGCCGCCGGGCCTGCCAGCGCGGTGAGGGCCATGCCCCACTTGGGGTTTTTGAAATTGCGGGGGTCGGTGGAAACAGGCTTTGCCCAGCCCACCCCGGCAAAGATCATGCAGAGGGTGCCCACGAGGTCAAAGTGGCGGAACGGGTTCAGGCTGATGCGGCCCTCCCGCTTTGCGGTGGGGTCGCCCAGCAGCCAGGCGGCCAGCGCGTGGCCCGCCTCATGGAACGGGATGGCGATCAGGGTCACCAGTGCCCGGATGAGATAATACATACCTTGTGTGGTCATTCGTTTCTCCCTCAGTTGGATTTTATCCTATTGTACTATTTTTTCGCTTTTGGGGCAAGGGTTTGGCCCTGCAAGAAAAAAGTTGCGGAAAAATCAAATTTACTCTTGCTTTTTCTCCGCATCTCTGGTAAAATAGTCAAGCTGATTATTTTGAATTCCATACTTCACTGTAGGAGGTGCAAGTACCATGGCTAAGTGTGAATGCTGCGGCAAGGGTGTTACCTTTGGTATCAAGGTTTCCCACTCTCATCGCCGTTCCAACCGTACCTGGAAGCCGAATGTCCGTCGTGTCAAGGCGGTCGTGGAAGGCTCTCCCAAGTATATCTACGCATGCTCTCGCTGCCTGCGCGCTGGCAAGGTTACCCGCGCTGTCTAAGTAGCTGCATCTGCCGGTCACTTTGTCGAGTGGCCGGCTTTTTTGTTATCTTCTGGAGGGATCGACGATGGCTCTGCCAAATGACCCGATCATGCTGCTGAGCATGATCAACCTGAAGCTGCGGGACTTCTACCCCACTCTGGACGCGCTGTGCGAGGATCTGGATGAGGACAAGGCCGCGCTGTGTGCCAGGCTTTCCGCTGTGGGGTACGCCTATGACCCTCAGCGCAATCAATTTGTGTGACAACAGGAGGATGCTGCCATGATCCAAGGGACGTATTATAAGGAATGGAGCCGGATGCTGGGCCGCGACATGGAGTTCAAGGTCTACGGCCATGCCGGTACGCCGGTGCTGGCTCTGCCCGCGCGGGGCGGCCGCTTTTACGACTGGGAAAACAACGGGATGCCCGATGCCATTGCCCCGCTGCTGAATGAGGGCAAGGTGCAGCTGTTCTGCGCCGACAGCATCGATGCCGAGAGCCTGCTGGCCGGGGACACGGCTCCCCGCCGCCGGGCCGAGATGCAGGAAAAGTATTTCAATTACCTGACAAGCGAGCTGGCTCCCCGCATCCTGACCCTGAACGGTGCCAAAAAGGACACTCTGCTCTGGGCGGTGGGCGTGGACACCGGTGCGTATCAGGCAGTGAACTGCCGCCTGCGCCGCCCCGAGGTGTTCGCGGGTGCCATCGGCCTTTCCGGCCTGTACGATGTGCGCCGTTTCCTGGGCAATGCATCAGATGACCTGGTCCTGCGCAATGCCCCCCTGGCCTATCTGGCAGAGGAGGGCCTTGTGGACAAGAAGCTGCTGGCAAAGGCGGAGGAGAATGCGCTTCTCCTCTGTACCGGTCAGGGCAGCTACGAGGGCGACGCACTGGTGGACACCCAGGCCATGGCCGATGCACTGACCGACTGCGGCCTGCCCGTGCATCTGGAAGTGTGGGGCAGCGATGTCTCCCACGACTGGTACTGGTGGGGCAAGGAGCTGAATCTCTTTGCCGCCCGTGTGTTCGGCTGATGGAGGTGCAGGATGCCTGAATTCATTCTTGGTGCGCGCGGCCACGATTTTGGCCGCCATGACCCCGAGACCCTCTTTTCCTCCATCGGGCAGGCAGGCTTTGCCTGCACCCAGCTGGCCTTTACCAAGGCAGTGGAGGGCGTAAAGAGCTATGCCGATGTGACTCCTGCGCTGGTGGAGCGGGCAAGAGCGGCTGCGGCAGCTTCCGGCGTGGGCATTGCTGTAGACGGCACCTATGTGGAGCTGAGCTATGCCGACGAGGATAAGCGCCGTGCCGAGGTGGCAAAGGTGCTGAGCCAGATCCCCGTTGCCAAGGCACTGGGGGCAGGCTGCATGGGCAGCGAGACCACCAACATGGCCAAACAGCCCGGTGTGACCCGGAAGGAGGCACAGGAAGCGCTCCTGCGCAGTCTGGGCGAGATCCTGCCCGCCTGCGAGGAGCAGGGAGTACTCTTTGCCGTGGAGTGCGTCTACTACCACGTCATGAACACCCCCGAGGCAGTGCGGATGGTGCTGGACACTATGGCAAGCCCCAACCTGCGCGTCATCTGCGATTTTGCCAACTATGTGGGCCCGGAGGCCGCGTCTGTGGATGCACAGCGCCGCATCTGGGATAAGGTGGGCAGCTGGTACGGCGACAAGATCACGGCGGTCCATTTCAAGGGCCAGAACTTCCAGCCGGATGGAACGCTCTATTCCACCAGTCTGGAGGATTCCTGTGTGGACTACGCCGGCGGCTTTGAGATGCTGCGGCAGATGCCGCAGGCTTCCCTGCCCGTGCTGCGGGAGGAAGCTGTGCCCACCCACGCCGCAAGCGACCTTGCCTTTATGCGCAGATTCGCCTACTGATCGTTTTGGATGCTTCAAAGGCTCTGTTCCCCGTTTGGGGCGCAGGGCCTTTTGTTTTATCCTATGTGTTCATAAAAAATTCACAACAATACCCCCCAGCCCTACTTGCAGAAACAGGACCGCCGTGCTATAATGCAGCTATGGAGCAAGATACCCCCAAGGGGTAATGAAAGGAGAATAGACATGAGTGATGTGAACAAGATCCCGGAGGGAAGCTGCCCCCACTGCTCCCCCGCCCCGGCAGAAGCACCCTGCTGTGCCCCGGCTGAGGGAAGCACCGGCTGCGGCTGCCGCCACAAGCAGCGCACCGAGGAGGAGTACAAGCACCTCATCACCCGGCTGAACCGCATCGAGGGCCAGATCCGGGGCATCCGGAGCATGGTGGAAAAGGACGTGTACTGCACGGATATTCTGGTGCAGGCCGCTGCCGCCAGAAGTGCCCTGAACGGCTTTACCCGAGAGCTGATCGACCAGCACCTGAGCACCTGCGTGGCGGAGGACCTGAAAAACGGCGGTGAGGAGAAGCTGCAGGAGTTTTTGTGGATCCTGAACAAGCTCGTTTGATCCCATTCACGCAGCGTTTTTTATCGGAGGGAAACAATGGAACAGTATACTGTTACGGGCATGAGCTGCGCGGCCTGCTCTGCCCGGGTGGAAAAGGCCGTAAAAGCTGTGCCCGGCGTGACCAGCTGCTCGGTGAGCCTGCTGACCAACTCCATGGGAGTGGAGGGCACCGCCAGCGCCTCGGCCATCGTCAAGGCGGTGCAGGAGGCGGGCTACGGCGCAAGCCCCCAGGCTGCTGCCGCCGAGACCCCCAGCGCCGAGCTGAATGCACTGGCTGACCACGAAACACCCAGGCTGAAGAAACGGCTCATCGCATCACTGGTCTTTCTGGCGGTGCTGATGTATTTTTCGATGGGCCACATGATGTGGGGCTGGCCGCTCCCCCACTGGTTCGACGGCAACCACGTTGCCATGGGTCTGGTCCAGCTGCTGCTGGCGGGCATCGTGATGGTCATCAACCAGAAATTCTTCATCAACGGCTTCAAGGGCCTGCTCCACCGTGCCCCCAACATGGATACACTGGTGGCGCTGGGTTCCTCGGCCAGCTTTCTCTGGAGCACCTACGCCCTGTTCGCCATGACCCGCGCTCAGGTAGACGGCAACGATGCGCTCGTCATGCACTACATGATGGAGCTCTACTTTGAATCTGCCGCCATGATCCTGACCCTGATCACCGTGGGCAAGATGCTGGAGGCCCGCTCCAAGGGCAAGACCACCGACGCGCTCAAGAGCCTGATGAAGCTGGCCCCCCAGACCGCCACCCTGCTGCGGGAGGGGGCCGAAGTGACCGTGCCCATTGCACAGGTGAAAAAAGGCGACCTCTTTGTGGTGCGCCCCGGTGAGAACATCCCGGTGGACGGCCTTGTGCTGGAAGGTTCCAGCGCCGTGAATGAGAGCGCCCTGACCGGCGAGAGCATCCCGGTGGACAAGGCTGCGGGAGACAAGGTCAGCGCCGCCACCACCAACCAGTCCGGTTTCCTGAAGTGCGAAGCCACCCGTGTGGGCGAGGATACCACGCTGGCCCAGATCATCCGGATGGTCAGTGATGCCGCCGCCACCAAGGCCCCCATTGCCAAGATCGCCGATACCGTTTCCGGCTTTTTTGTGCCTGCAGTCATCTCTATTTCGGTGCTGACCACCCTGGTCTGGCTGCTGCTGGGCCGGGAATTCGGCTATGCGCTGGCCCGGGGCATCTCGGTGCTGGTCATCAGCTGCCCCTGTGCGCTGGGTCTGGCAACGCCTGTGGCCATCATGGTGGGCAACGGTCTGGGGGCCAGGAACGGCATCCTGTTCAAAACTGCCGCCTCGCTGGAAGCTGCAGGCCGCACCCAGATCGTGGCGCTGGACAAGACCGGCACCATCACCAGCGGCGAACCCCGGGTCACCGACATCCTGCCAGCAAAGGGCGTTTCCGAGAGTGAGCTGCTGACGCTGGCGGCCTCGCTGGAGCAGAAGAGTGAGCACCCGCTGGCCAAGGCAGTGCTGGCCTATGCCGAGACAGAGACCATCGCCTGCCCCGATGTGACCGATTTTGCCGCCCTGCCCGGCAATGGCCTTTCCGCCCGGCTGGACGGCATGGAGATCTACGGCGGCAATGCGGAGTTCATCGCCGCCAAGGCATCCGTACCCGCCGAACTCCAGGCCGAAGCCGCCCGACTGGCCGCTGAGGGCAAAACGCCCCTCTTCTTTGGTGGTGCAGGCCGCCTGATGGGCGTGATCGCCGTGGCGGACACCCTCAAGGAGGACAGCCCCCGCGCCATCCGTGAGCTGCAGAACATGGGCATCCGGGTGGTCATGCTGACCGGCGACAACCAGCGCACCGCCGATGCCATTGGCCGGCAGGCGGGCGTGGACGAGGTCATTGCAGGCGTTCTGCCCGACGGCAAGGAGGCCGTGATCCGCAGGCTGCAGGAGAACGGCAAGGTGGCCATGGTGGGCGACGGCATCAACGATGCCCCCGCCCTGACCCGTGCGGACACCGGTATCGCCATCGGTGCCGGTACCGATGTTGCCATTGACGCAGCCGATGTGGTCCTGATGAACTCCCGGCTCTCCGATGTGCCCGCCGCCATCCGGCTGAGCCGCGCCACCCTGCGCAACATCCACGAAAACCTGTTCTGGGCGTTCATCTACAACATCATCGGCATCCCGCTGGCCGCCGGTGTGTTCATCCCCTTCGGCCTGACCCTGAACCCCATGTTCGGGGCTGCGGCCATGAGCCTTTCCAGCTTCTGTGTCGTGAGCAATGCCCTGCGGCTGAACCTGTTCGACCTGCACAGCACCAAACACGACCGCAAACCCAAGTCTGCCGCCCTGCCCGCTGCCCCCGTGCAGCCTGCAGCGGCTGAAAATACTGCCGAACCCGTTTCGGCTCCCGTTGTCAAGGAGGACAATGCCATGAAAAAGACCCTGCATGTTGAAGGTATGATGTGCTGCCACTGCGAGGCCCGCGTGAAAAAGGCGCTGGAAGCCCTGCCCGCCGTAGACGCGGCCGTGGTCAGCCATGAGGCCGGTACCGCCATCGTCACCCTGAATGCCGAAGTTTCCGACGCAGACCTGAAGAAGGCTGTTGAGGATCAGGACTACAAGGTGACCGGCATCGAATAACGGATGCGCAAAAAGCAGCGCCCTGTTTCCCATTGCGGGAGACAGGGCGCTGCTGCTTTTTCTGGATTCTTTGGGGATTGGGATCACACCCAGCTGAGGATGCTTTTGTGTTCAGACTCGTACCGCTTCAGCGCAATGGCCTGCTGGTAAGCATCCAGCACCTGCTGAGCGAAATGCTCTGCCGAGTGGCGGGCCGCGGTAGCCAGAGCGTTCTGGTGCAGCTGCCCGCGCAGGGCGGGGTCCGAGATGATGGTGTTCAGTGCCGATGTAAACTCGGCTTCGTCCTTCCACTGCCAGCCGTTGAAGCCGTTTTCCACCACGCCATCCAGGCAGGGGTCCGCACGGCAGAGCACCGGCAGACCGCAGGCCATGCCCTCGAAGTAGGTCAGGCCCTGGGTCTCGCTCTGGGAGGCGCTGACGAAGATATCGCCCACGCGGTACCACCGGGGCACCTCATCGGGCTTGACCATGCCCACAAAGCGGACACGGTCGGTCAGCTTCAGCTCCTTTGTCAGTGCTTCCAGGTCAGGCCGGGCGGGGCCGTCGCCCACAAACACCAGCCACGGGCGGTTCTCCTCCGGCTGCGCAGCCAGCAGACGCACCAGCTGGGCATGGTTCTTCTCGGCAGCCAGACGGCCCAGCGAGAGCAGGACGGTATCCCCTTCCGGGATGCCCAGCTCTGCCCGCATCCGGGCCTTTTCCTCGCCGTTGTCCTGCGCCGGACCAAAGGCGGTCAGGTCGATGCCGGTGGGCACTGTGACCACCGGGCAGCTGACCCCGTAGCGGTTGAGCATGGCGCGCACCTTTTCGGTGGGGGCCAGCATGAGAGAGCAATAGCCCGAGAGGATGCGGGTAGCCTTTTCGGCGGTCATCCGGCCCAGACGCTCACTGAAGAAAAGGTACTGGGTATAATCCTCGTAGACAGTATGGTAGGTATGTACCACCGGGCAGTGGCACCGGCGGGCCACCCGCTGTGCCAGCATAAAGGTAGAAAACTCGCTTTGCGTATGGATGACCTCCGGGCCCCAGGCTTCCAGCTCGTCCAGCCAGTGGGAGATGGGCAGAGCGCCCGCCGCACTGATCCGCACGCCCGGGTAGACCCGCTCCGCGCTGATGCTGCCCACATACAGGATGCCGTTTTCCTCATGGGAATGGCCATTCTGGGCAAGGGTCACCACCCGCACGTCATGGCCCAGTGCCAGCAGCTGGTGGTACAGCAGCTCCACCGAGCGCACCACACCGTTGACCATTGGGGACCATGTATCTGATGCAAGAAGAATTTTCATTGGAACACCTCAGATTACCGCATAGAATAGGGGTTATGTTCTCTGTTCTATCCTTAATACGTTTCAGAGCCGCAGAATCTTGCAGATCCGCCCTGATTTTTTCAAAATTTTTCCGGTTTCACCACCGAGACCGTCTCCACGCCGTAGGCTGTGAAAAGCTCCAGCGCCGCCGGGCCGATCACCTCGCCGCTGACCACGATGGGGATGGCGGGCGGACAGGACACAGTGGGCAGAGCGCAGACCCTGCCCAGCGCAGACCCTGCCGGGATGGTCTCCTGCGGGGCAAACACGGCCTGCCGCACGGTCAGGCGGGGCTCCGCCTGCCGGGCCAGTGCACAAAATGCCTCCCGGTGCTCGGCAGGGGGTTCTGCCGGGGGGATGCCCCGCGCACAGAGTTCTGCCAGAGCCGCCTCCAGCCGGGCCATGTCCTCCGCCGGGTTCTCCGGGGTGAACATCAGCACAAGGTAGCGGGGGTCGGCATATTCGCACTCCATTCCGTTTTGCCGCAGATGGTCGGCCAGTGCCTGCCCGGTCAGGCCCAGCGCCGCCGCATCCAGCGTCAGCTTCATGGGTTCCCGGGCGGGGCCGTCCAGTGCCAGCGGCAGTGCCGTGCCCTGTGCGGCAGCCAGCGCGTTCAGGCGGGCACGCAGAACGGCCAGCCGGTCACAGCATTCCTGCAGGCGTGCCGGGTAATCGGTGGAAAGCAGCCGGTTGCAGGCATCGAGAGACTGCAGGATCAGATAAGACGGGCTGGTGGAGCCGAACAGCGCCAGCGCGTTGCGCACGGTACTTTCCTCCTGCACGGGGGCCTTGGGGCCCAGATGCAGGTAGGCTCCCCCGGTAAGCACCGGCAGGGTCTTGTGACCGGAGTCACAGCAGGCCGCCGCACCCAGGTCGATGGGGTGGCGGCTCCCGCCGGGCAGAAAGCGCAGGTAGGCCCCGTGGGCGTTATCCACCAGCAGGGGCACGCCGTGAGCATCGCAGACGGCAGAGAGGGCCGCGATGTCCTGCATCCCACCCAGATAATCCGGGCTGGTCAGGTAAACGCCGAAGGGTGTTCTCCCCTGCCCTGCCAGCTCCTCAAGGGCGGTGGAAAGGGCCTGCACCGTTACCGGGCAGCTGCACAGTGCGCCGGTATCCTCCGGTGCAGGCCAGAGCCACCGGATGTCGAAGTCCAGCAGAGCCGCTGCATAGAGCAGGGCTTTGTGGGCATTGCGGGCCGCCAGCAGCACCGGGCGCTTGCCGGTGCGGGGCGCACCCTGCATAGCAAGGCAGAGCATGGCCCGGATGCACTGGGAAGAACCCTCGGTGCTGTAATAGGTGTGGGCCGTGCCGAACAGCCGGGTGGCATTGGCCTCGCTCTGCGCGATGATGCCCTCGGCCTCGTAGAGCTCATCGGCCCCCCGGATCTCGGTGATATCCCACGGCTCACAGCCCAGCAGGCTTTGCCCCTTATGCCCCGGCATGTGGAGCCGGGCGGTGCCGGACTGGGCGTACCGCCGCACAAAATCGACGATGGGGGTGGTCATTTATTCGCAGGCCTCGCCGTCGGCGCAGGCATTGCAGGTAGAGCCCAGCTGGATGGGCACTTCGATGCCCTGTGCAGCCAGCTCCTGATTCTGAGCCACCTGGATCATAATGGCGCACTCCATCCGCTTGCGGAACAGCTCACAGCCGTACTCGTACACGCCGGTAATGCTGCCGGTTGCGTGATAGGAGTTGGCTGCACAGCCGCCGGAGCAGTAGAGCTTTGCCCAGCAGTCCTGGCACTCCTTGCGGGCGTAGGCGTTGCAGTGCTTGAACTCGTCCCGGACTGCCGTGTTGGTGACACCCTTCCAGATATCGCCCATCAGGTACTTGGGATCGCCCACGAACTGATGGCAGGGATACAGATCGCCCCAGGGGGTCACAGCCATGTACTCGGTACCGGAGCCGCAGCCCGAAATGCGCTTGTAGATGCAGGGGCCGCCGGTCAGGTCGATCATGTAGTGGTAGAAGGTGAAGCCGCGGCCCTCACGGTTCCGCTTGATCATCTCCTTGGCCAGGATCTCATACTGCTCCTTCAGGATGGGCAGATCTGCCTCGGTCAGAGCGCTGGGGTCACTGGGGTCGCAGACCACGGGCTCCATGCTCAGCTCGGTAAAGCCCAGATCTGCCATGTGGAAGATATCGTTGGTGAAGTCGGTGTTGTAGTGGGTAAAGGTGCCGCGCATGTAGTAGCCCTTATCGCCGCGCTTCTTTACAAACTCCTGGAACTTGGGCACGATGGCATCGTAGCTGCCATGGCCGACGTAATCCTTGCGGAAGCGGTCGTGGACTTCCTTGCGGCCGTCCAGGCTCAGGACCACGTTGTGGCACTCCTTGTTGCAGAAGTCGATGACATCATCGTCAATGAGCATGCCGTTGGTGGTCATGGTGAAGCGGAAGTTCTTATTGTGGATCTTCTCCTGCTCACGGCAGTAGGCCACCAGCTTCTTGACCATATCAAAGTTCATCAGAGGCTCGCCGCCGAAGAAGTCCACCTCGAGGTTGCGGCGGCTGCCGGAATTCTCGATGAGGAAATCCATTGCACGCTTGCCCACCTCAAAGCTCATCAGGGCACGCTCGCCCTGATAGCGGCCCTGCGAGGCGAAGCAGTAGGAGCAGTTCAGGTTGCAGGTGTGGGCCACATGCAGGCAGAGGGCCTTGACCACGGTGTTGCGGTTCTTGAAATCGAACGCGAGGTTCTCATAGGTATCGGGGCTCCACAGCTTGCCGGATTCCTTCAGGCTTGCCACGTCATCGATGCACTGGCGCAGGTCGGCCTCGGTCACGTCCTCACGGTCGCCGTACTTTGCCATCATGGCGGCAACGATCTCGTCGGCGGTGTGGTCGGGGTACATGGCAATGACATCATACGCCACCTCATCCACCACATGCACCGAGCCGCTGCAGGTATCCAGCACGATGTTATAGCCGTTCAATTGATACTGATGTACCATTTTATTCTCCATTCCATTGTAACATAAAAAAATGCCGCCCGGCAAAGGCGGCATCCGATTTGCAGAAATTACTTGTTGCTGTTCTCGCACTTCTGGTTAGCCACGCCGCAGGAAGTCTTGCAGGCAGACTGGCAGGAAGTCTGGCACTCGCCGCAGCCACCGGTCACAACGCTCTTGGTCAGGTCACGAGTAGCGATCGTCTTAATACGTTCCATAATTAAAAACCTCTCTAGCTCCAAATAGTTGATACGCAGAACCACCTGCGCATTGTTATCTTGATATAGGATAGCACGGTTCAGGGATTCTGTCAAGATTTTTGTCGCATCTTCTGTGGGCAGTATTTTGTAGGCTGTGCAAAGACGAAGCCTTACCCCACCGGCTGATACTTTTCTAGTATCGTATGCAGTCCTAATTCCCGGGCCTTGCCCAATAAGTACCGGTAGCGGGCCAGAAGGGCCTGCCGCTCATAGATGTGCTGTTCGATGAGGTCGGTGTCCACCTCAAGGTCGAACATCATCTCGTTCCGGTGCAGGCAGAACAGGCACTCTTTCAGCTCCTCCTCCAGCTCCGGGTGGTAGCGCTCGTGTTCGGTGTCCCGCGGGATGCGGGGCGAAAGCAGGGTTTTTTCCTTTTGCGTGGTCTGGGTCATGGCGGTTCCTCCTCTTTGTGCGTCTTTGCTTCTTCTGATTTCCAGTATATGCAAAGAGCATGAGAAGGATGACGGAATCAAGCAGCCCGCAAGAACTCCTGCGAAAGTGCGTCTTTTTTCCGATTTCTGCAAAAAATTTCAAAAAAGTGCTTGACAAAGCGGCGCTTTTTCCGTATAATAGCACACGTTGAGCGGCTCACCCCGCAAGACAGACCCAAGCTGATGGGGATTTGCATAGTGGTAGTGCGGTAGACTCTGACTCTACTTGTGGGAGTTCGATTCTCTCATCCCCAACCAAAAAGACATCCGAACTTTTCGGATGTCTTTTTTTGTTCTGTTTTGTTTATAGAGAAAGCCAAAAAGAGCGATACAGCAAACGCTGTATCGCTCTTTTTGGTTAACGGCAATCAGTAATTCAGACCGAAGCCGCTGCGGTAGTAATTGCCGTCGGCATCGCAGTAGGCGTAGCTGCCGCCCTTGACGTTGGCGAGGATGGCGGGATCGATGTACTGATCCTTATCGTAGCCGGGCACGTCGTTGGGAGAGGCGCAGATCTCGCGCACCACACCGTCGATCTCCTGCTCGGTGATGGCAATGACGGCGGGGTCAGAGACCATGGTCAGGCTCAGCTTGCCGGTGGGGGCAAAGTCGCCGCTGATGACATCGACCTGAGCGTTCAGGGCGTTGTTCAGGGCAACGGCGCTGACGGTGTACTGGATGGTCAGTGCGTCGCAGTAGGGCTCCAGCTTGTCCAGCAGCCAGGGGTTGCAGACCACGCAGGTGCCAACCACCTTGCCGCCGCGGGCATGGATGGCATCGGCCAGTTCCTTGATCTTCTCCACGTCCTTCAGGGTGACAACGGTGACCTTGTTGCCGGTCTTTTTCTGGCTCTTGTTGCGCTCACGCTCGTCAGTGACGATCTCGCCCATCTCGATGACGGGCATTGCGTACTGGTTGAATACCAGACCGTTGCTGATGGGCCAGACGTGCAGGTAGATCACATCGGCTTCCTCCGGGGTGGCCACCACGGTGTAGCCCTTCTTCTCAAAGGCTTCCGTCAGGGTCTTGCGCAGAGCGGCATCTTCGTCCGTGTTGCCCAGACCGGCACCCATGGCCTGTGCCATCTGTGCAAAGCCGGAGTCCACACCCTTGAAGGTAACGATGCAGACCTTCTGGCTCTTGGCCAGAGGCAGGAGCTTCTCGTGGTTCTTGACCAGAACAACAGCCTTCTGGTTGGCCTCGTAAGCCTTCTTCTTGGCACCATCGAAGTTGTCCACGCGGGCCTGATCGGCCTTGTCGGGGTCGAGGTAGGGGTTATCCACCCGCTTGGTGCGGAACAGGCTCAGCAGACGATTGTAGCTGGCGCGGTCCAGATCCGCCTTGGGCAGCAGACCGTCCTCCACAGCCTTGACGATGTTCTCGGGGTCGGTGTTACCGCCAATGACATCGGTACCGGCAGAGATGGCCTTGGCGTAGCGCTCAGGCTCGGTGAGGTTCTCCACGCCGTAGATCTGAACGGTGGTGATGCCGGAGTCGGAGTTGACATAGCCGTCAAAGCCCATCTTGTTCCGGGCCAGATCGGTGATCAGCTCCTTGCTGTAAGCGCTGGGCACTTCCTCGGTGCTGGTCACCTCGCCCCGGTAGGTCTGGGGCACGGCACGGCCATCGGTGGCAATACGGGAGTAGTCCGGCATGATGGAAGAGACCTTGTGGTCAAAGGCGCGCTGGAACGGGGGCAGATGATACTTTTCCATAGAGCCGGGGGTGCGGTAGATGCGCCACTGGCCGATGGGCACATGGGGCTCAAAGCCATTCTCAGAGGGGGCATCGCCGGGGAAGTGCTTGATGGTCAGAACAACAGAACCCTCGTTCAGGCCGTTGTCGCCATCCTGATAGCCCTTGACCAGAGCCTCGGCAATGTCACTGGTGACATCGGGACGCTCGCCGTAAGTACCGGAGGTACGGGGCCAGCGGGGGTCAGAGGTCACATCGACCTGAGGGCCGTACATGATGTTCAGGCCCTCGGCCTTCATCATCTTGCGGTCGGTCTGGGCCATCTCATAGACCATGTCGGTGTTGCCGTCGCCAATGACAGCCGCGCCGATGCCCAGAGAGTCCGGGTAACCGATGTTGATGGGGTTGGTGTGGAGAGAGTACGGAATGGCCACGCCGCCCTTGCAGGCCTCGTATTCCAGCATCTGGGTGCCGGCGTTGTGGTACAGGGCCACCATGCCAGCCTCACAGCGCATGTCACCGCGGTAAACACCGGCGGCAATGTGTTTTTCCAAAACGTGGCTGTCATCAATGCTGACGGTCATGCCGGGCAGAGGGCCGGGCATGGGCTTTTCACCGGGGTTGTGGTGCTTGTAGATCTTGCCCAGCTCCAGCTTGCCTTCGGCGTTGGTGGCCTCGGCACGGGTGGGCACCACAGGGCTGTTGAACAGGGTGTTCAGCACAAGGCCTGCCTGCTGATCCAGCCGCAGATGCTTGACCATATCCTCAGCGCGCTGCTCAGGGCTCAGCCGCCAATCCTTGTAGGGGGCCAGCTCGCCGCTGTTGTCCAGATCCTTAAAGTACAGGCCGTCCTTGACGATCACACCGCAGGTGGTCACACCGATGTCGGGGCCGTTGACGTTGTGGAAGATGACCGGCTCAAGATACTGGTCAATGATCTGCTCGCCCTCTTCCAGAGCGTAGGGTGCAGGGATCACGCCGTCCTTGGCCTCTGCCCACTGGTCGGCGCTGGTATACCGTGTCTGCATAATGTTTCTCCTTTGTCTCTGTGCCTGCCACAGCACAGCTGATATATTACTTGCCTGTTTATTATACTTCCAGCACAGATCGTTCGCAAGCAAACAAATAAAAAAAGTTACAAACTTTGGCGTAGTATACAAGGATGTTCTGCCGGATTTGTGCAACTTTCCCCTATCCTGATCCACAAACCGGGTTCGCTCCCTGCTGACAATACTGCTTAAAAATAACCCTCTCCGTCAAAGCCTGCGGCGTTGACGGAGAGGGTCGTATCCTTAATTTACCAGATCATCTGGATGCGGCCTGCGCCGTACGGGTCTTCGTAGTTGAGCAGGTAGCCGGGGTAATCGGCCAGCGGGCTGTTGGCGCTTGCCAGATGCGGCAGACCGTTGGCATCCACGCCGCCGAACATGGCTGCGTAGCTGGACATGACAAGGTAGTCCTCAGAGACATAGTCCTTGATGAGAGTCGCGCCATCGAACATGGCAAAACCATCGCCCAGGTTGCGCAGGGTGTAGTTCATGCCGGCCAGAGCGTAGGTGGCGTTCGGGTCAAGGGGCTGATAAGTACCGGTGGTCTTGTCGTAGATCTCCACATTGCTGACACGCGGGGTGGCGGCGCTGCCGGTCCAGACATTCTTGTCGTTGGTCTGAACGGTGTTGGGGATCATGGGGTGGATCGTGTACCTGGCACCTGCCACCTGCAGGAAGCCGCCGTTCTCCTTGCCCTCAGCACCGGCAAAGCGGGCACCAAACTCCAGAGCGTCCTGGATCTGCTGGCCGGTCACGGACATCAGGCAGGCCACGTTGCCAAAGGGGCTGACGGTCTTGCAGGTCTTGAAGCTCCAGGGGCCAGCCTCCACATCGGTGCGGATGCCGCCGCCGTTCATAATGGCGATATCACAGTGGAGCTCCTCGATCTCGTTGAAGTAGGTGTAGATGCCGTCGGCCACGAAGTCGCCGAGGTTGGTCTCGCCGGAGCGGATGCGGCGCTTGCCGGTGGCGGGATCGTTGATGTAGAATTTGGTATCGCCCACTGCGATCTCCTCGCCCAGCATATCGTCCACTGCGCTGATCCAGTTGGAGGCGGTGGCGGCCACGGCAGCGTCCAGACCCTCGTAGGTGTCGATGAGCTCAGTGGTGATGGTGCCGTCTGCGCCCACAGTCATCTTGCCGATGTTCTTGAAGTAAGAACCGGTCTGGGTCAGGGTGACTGCCTTGCCGGAAGCATCGGTGACCTGCTTGTTGGCCATCACGGTGTGGGAGTGGCCGTCGATGAAGGCGGTGAAGCCGTGGGTGTGTGCAATGACTTCCTCACTGGTCCAGGGAGAGGAGGAGGGGTCAACGCCCAGATGGCCCAGACCGATGATAGTGTCAGCGCCCCAGAACTCAGCCTTGTCGATGGCTTTCTGAACGGCATCGTAGAGCTTCTGGCCGTCCTCGCCGCCCAGAATGTCGTAGATGTACTTGGTCTGTGCATCGTTCATAAAGTAGGCCGGGGTGGACTTGGTGAAGGTCTCGGGGGTGGTCACGCCCACAAAGGCGATCTTGCGGCCGCCCACAAAGAAGAACTTGACGCTGGGCAGGACGTTGAAGCCAGTGCGCAGATCGACCCAGTTGCAGGAGACATAGGGGAAGTCGGCTTCCCGGAGCACAGCCTTGGCGCGGGCCATGCCGTAGTCGAACTCGTGGTTGCCGGGGGTGGCCAGATCGTAACCGGCCTCGTTCATCAGCTCGATGATGGTAGCGCCGTCATCCATGGAGCCGTAAGCGGTGCCCTGGATATGGTCACCTGCATCCACCAGCAGCACATCCCGGCCGGTGTCCTCGATGCTCTTTTTCAGGGCAGCAATGGCGGCATAGGTGGGCTTGGGGGACTTGTTGTCGATATAGGTGTGGACATCGTTGGTGTAGAGGATGGTCACATCCGCTTTGTCACCAAAGAAGCAATTGGTCTCCTCCGCAAAGGCGGCGGGTGCACCGACAGAAACTGCGGTCAGTGCCGTGGCAGCACCGGCAGCCTTGATAAAGCTGCGGCGGGTAATGAACTGTTTCACAGGGAAAGACCTCCTTTTTATCTTGGGTGCTCTCGGGGTGAGCACATTCTTATTTACAGCTTAACACAGTTCCCCATTTATCGCAAGAGAAAACTGTAAATTCTGTGTCAAGTTCTTTCACAAAAGAGGTTCGGTTTTGGGCAGTTTCTCGCAAAATGGCAAAAAAAGGGCAAAGGGCTGTCACTCACCCTCTCAGTCTCGCTACCGCTCGCCAGCTCCCCCAAAGGGGGAGCCAACGCATCTCCAAGGTCAGCAGAAGCTGAATCTGGGAGAGCAATTGCCTCTCCCCTCGGGAGAGGTGGCATTGCGCAGCAATGACGGAGAGGGCTTGCAACAGCCCTTTGCCGCATTGAGAAAAGAGGGTCAGAGGATCGGGGGACGATTCTCAGACAGCATCAGATGGCATGGTATTCCTTGAGGAACTTCTCAAGGTCGGTGCCCTCGATCTTCTTGAGCACTTCCTTGAGGGCCACCCGCTGGATGAAGGGCAGATCCATATCAGTGATCTTCTTGCCGTCACGCAGTTTGACCGTTGCATCGATCAGGCTGCGGACATCATAGGTGCTGCCCCAGACCTCGGGCACGCCGCGGTCGATGTTGAGCAGGGTGTAAACCGCTTCCATACCGGTGCGCATGGAGTACTCGGTGGTGAAGATGGTGTCACGGCCGGTCTCGGCAAACTGGCCCAGGAAGGCGAAGTTGACAGCGCCCTGGGGCACGATGTCGGGGCGGTCGCCGAAGGCACGGGGCATGAAGAAGGCATCGATATAAGGCATCATCACAGGCACGGTGTTGGCGCTGTGCTCAGCCAGCTCGGCAATGTCCTCCTCGGGCACGCCGATGTGGTACAGCCACTCCATGCAGATCTCGCGGCCGGTGCAGTCGCGCATGGGCTTCTTGACGTACTCGCCGGGCGTGTCGCTGCACTGGCCGTAGGCCCAGGCGCAGAGCTGGTTCTTGGGCTGG
>ENA-ORKM01000105-ORKM01000105.1-human-gut-metagenome-genome-assembly--contig:-NODE-105-length-20554-cov-11.2351_pt1 | contig 20554 bp, 18 predicted proteins | sample MGYA00243059_ERZ508807 | MGnify/ENA primary metagenome ERZ508807 (study PRJEB26277, sample SAMN04329813) | human gut metagenome | biome: human-associated habitat | host: Homo sapiens | place: USA... | reverse complement strand
AGGTAGCGGTGGAAGCGGAGTCCGGGCAGAAGGAGGTGCTGTCGTAGGTGGTCACACTGCCCACTTCCGGGAACTGGGTAAAGCTCAGCTCTGCCTCGGTGATGGCACCGTTGTTGGTGACAGTGCCCTGATAGAACCGGGCAGACTGGATCTGGGCAGTGCCCATGCCATCGCCGATGAACAGGAAGATGTACTTGGGCTTCTTCTGGAACAGGCCAAAGCAGTTCTCCTCGTCAGCTGCGGTGGAAGCAGCCGGAGCGGCAGCGTTTGCAGCCACAGGGGCAGCAGTCATCAGACCGGCGGCAGATGCCACAGCACCCACTTTCAGGAAGCTGCGGCGGGACATTTTATGTTCTTTCATACGATAATTCCTCTCTTATCCTGAGCCCTCCCGGGCCCTGTTGCAATGTTTCTTGGGAACGATTCTATTGTACCCGTTCAGAGAAAGAGGGGAAACCACGGTAAGGAAAATCTTAGGTAAACCCTGGGCAAAGAAAAACAGGCATTGGTAAAAAACAGGTGGTCTTTGTAAAATCGGATTGTTCCTGCCCGCTGGCCCTTCCACTCCGTCAGGATTTGTCCCGGATCGGTTGCATCCGGTGGGCAAATCGTGTATACTGTAACCCGATTTTTATTTGCGGAGGGAGGGGTGCACATGTCTGTTTTGTGTCTGGGCGAAGTCTGGCTGGAGCTGAACGCCGCCATGGCTCCGGAGCTGACGGAGACGTTCCGGGCACAGACCGGCGGCTGGGGTGCAGGCTTCTGCCGCCGGTACGCCGCATTGGGCGGGCAGGCGGCTCTGCTGGCCCAGCTGGGAGCCGACCCCTTTGGCCGCAAGCTGGCGGCCCGGCTTGCCCGGGATGGTGTGGATTGCTCCCTGCTCTGCTTCACGGATGCCTTCCCCACGCCGGTGGTGTTCACCGGAGCAGACACCGCTCTGCCCTACCGTGCCCACACCGCCGGGCTGGCCCTTGGGCCGGAACAGCTGGAGGCCGCCCCGTTCCGGGGAGCCTCTGCCTTCTGCTTTTCCTCCGCCGGGCTGGTGGACAGCCCCCTGCGGCTGGCCCACCTCAAAGCCCTTGCCGCCGCCCGGGATGCCGGGGCGCTCTGCTGCTATCTTCCCCGGCTGGCGCAGGCCGCGCCCTACTGGCCGCAGCGGGAGGCTCTGTGCCAGACCGCCCTGCAGTTTCTTGACCGGGCAGACGTTCTCTTTTTAGAGGAGAGCGACCTGCTCCTCCTCTTCGGCTCCCGGGAGCTGCGCACAGCCCTGTTTGCTCTGTTCACCGGCCATGTGCAGCTGATCTTTTTCTGCAAAAAGGACAGGATTCTTGCCTTTACACGCAGTGTTATGGCTTCTGCCGCAAAAAAAGACCAGAGCCCCGCTCTGGTCTTGTATCGGATGGAGAAAATGATGCTCCCTGTCTCCTCTCTGCCCAGATTAAAGGAATCTGAGCTGAACGCGCTGATCGGATAGCCCCCTGCCGCTGAGATGGCGGCGGGATCCAAACAAAAACAGCCAGCGCCGTGGAAAGGAGGAGAAAGCGGCGCTGGCTGTGTATGAGAACTCCCAAACATTTGCGGCTGTCAGGAGATGGTTGGTAGTCTGTCCACCGCCTTGGCTATTGCCTCGCATCAGCAGGGGACAGTGTTTTTTAAAGGGGCCGCGCCGCCCGGTTCCTGCCGGAGATGCGCGGTTTTCATTGCCTGCATGGCATCTTGGGAGGATGTTTTTCTGTTCCTCCCTGACTGCACCCTTATTGTACAGGATAAAAATGGAGTTTCTTTGTGAGGAATTTGAACAAATTGAAAATAAACGGAGCCGCTGCACATCATTTTGTACAGCGGCTCCGTTTTTTACGCTTTTTCTTTAATTTTCGGCCAGATTACCGGTGTAGAGCTGGTAATACTTGCCCTTCTTGGCGATCAGCTCGTCGTGGCTGCCGCGCTCGATGATGCGGCCCTGCTCCAGAACCACGATGCAGTCTGCATTGCGGACGGTAGACAGACGGTGGGCAATGACAAAGCTGGTGCGGCCATACATCAGGCCGTCCATGCCCCGCTGGACCAGCGCCTCAGTACGGGTATCAATGGAGGAGGTCGCCTCGTCCAGGATCAGCACCGGGGGATCGGCAACCGCGGCGCGGGCAATGGCCAGCAGCTGGCGCTGCCCCTGCGACAGGTTTGCGCCGTCGTTGGTCAGCATGGTGTTATAGCCATCGGGCAGACGCTTGACAAAGCCATCGGCATTGGCCAGCTTTGCGGCGGCAATGCACTCCTCATCGGTGGCATCCAGGCGGCCATAGCGGATGTTCTCCATGACCGTGCCGGTGAACAGGTGGGTATCCTGCAGCACGATGCCCAGAGAGCGGCGCAGGTCGTCCTTTTTGATCTTGCGGATGTTGATGCCATCATACCGGATCTTGCCGTCTGCGATATCGTAGAAGCGGTTGATCAGGTTGGTGATAGTCGTTTTGCCGGCACCAGTGGAGCCGACAAAGGCGATCTTCTGGCCCGGGCGGCCATAGAGGTTGATCCCGTGCAGAACAGTCTTTTCCGGCACATAGCCAAAATCAACATCGGTAAAGGTGATGTCGCCCGCCAGCTTGTGGTAGGTGGTGGTGCCGTCGTGGTGGGGATGCTTCCAGGCCCAGATGCCGGTGCGCTCGGTGGTCTCCACCAGCTCGTCATCCTTGCCATACTTGACGTTGACCAGGGTGACATAACCCTCGTCGGTCTCGCTGGTCTCGTCCATCATCTTGAAGATACGCTCCGCACCGGCCAGCGCCATGATCACGCTGTTGGCCTGCATGGACACCTGGCTGATGGGCATATTGAAGCTCTTGTTCAGGCTCAGGAAGGCCATCACGGTACCCAGGGTCATGCCGCCGACATTGCCAACGGCCATGGCTGCGCCTGCCAGAGCACAGACTGCGTAGCTGGTATTGCCCAGCTGTGCGGTAACGGGCATGATGATGTTGGCGTAGCTGTTGGCCTGCTTGGCGCTTTCCTTCAGCTTATCGTTCAGCTGCCGGAAGCCATCCAGAGCCTTCTGCTCGTGGGTGAACACCTTGACGACCTTCTGGCCCTCCATCATCTCTTCGATGTAGCCGTTCACCTTGCCCAGATCCTTCTGCTGGGCCACAAAGTACTTGCCGCTCATGGAAGTGATCTTCTTGGAGCAGAACAGCATCAGGGTCACCATCAGCATGGTGACAACGGTGAGCTGCCAGCTCATCAGGCACATGCTGGTGAACACGGACACGATGGTGATGGCGCTGGACACCAGCTGGGGGATGCTCTGGCAGATCATCTGGCGCAGGGTGTCCACATCGTTGGTGTACACCGACATGATGTCGCCGTGGGGGTGGGAGTCAAAATACCGGATGGGCAGGCTTTCCATGTGGGTGAAAAGCTGGACACGCAGGTTGCGCAGGGTGCCCTGGGTCACGTTGACCATGATACGGGCGTTGAGCCATGCGGCCAGCACGCCGATGGCGTAGATGCAGCCAATGCGCACCAGTGCGCCTGCCAGCGGGCTGAAGTCCGGCGTGGCCTGCTTGGTCATGGGGACGATGTAATCATCGATCAGGGTCTTGAGGAAGAGGCTTGCCTGCACGTTTGCCAGCGCGCTGACGATGATGCAGACCAGCACAAGGATGCAGTGGGGCAGATAGTGCTTGAACACCTCATCCATGATCCGCTTGAGCAGCTTGCCCGGGTTCTCGACCTTCGGCTTGGGGCCGCCCATCCTACGGGGGCCGGGGCCCTTTACTTCTTTCACCTGTGCCATTACTGCTCACCTCCCTGCTTATCAAAATCGCCGCCGCCCTGGGTCTGGCTGTTGTAAACTTCCTGATAGATCTTGTTTGTCTTGAGCAGCTCCTCGTGGGTGCCCAGGCCGTTGATCTGGCCGTTGTCCAGCACCAGGATGCGGTCTGCATCCTGCACGGAGGAGATACGCTGTGCAATGATGATCTTGGTGGTGCCGGGGATCTCCTCCCGGAAGGCCTTGCGGATCTTGGCATCGGTGGCGGTATCCACGGCGCTGGTGCTGTCGTCCAGGATCAGCACCTTGGGCTTGCGCAGCAGCGCGCGGGCAATGGTCAGGCGCTGCTTCTGGCCGCCGGACACGTTGGAGCCGCCCTGCTCGATCCAGGTATTGTACTTGTCGGGGAAGCGCTCGATGAACTCATCGGCGCAGGCCAGCTTGGCCACCCGGATGCACTCTTCCTCGCTGGCGTTCTCATCGCCCCAGCGCAGGTTGTCGAGGATGGTGCCGCTGAACAGAACGTTCTTCTGCAGCACCATGGAGACTTCCCGGCGGAGGACATCCAGGCTGTAATCCTTAACGTCCACGCCGCCCACCTTGACAGAGCCGGTCTCGGCATCATACAGGCGGGGGATCAGCTGCACCAGGCTGGATTTTGCACTGCCGGTGCCGCCGATGATGCCCAGCGTCTCGCCCGGCCGGATGCTGAAGGTGACATCGTTCAGGACAGGCTGGCCGGAGCCGTGCTTATACTTGAAGGTAACGTGGTCAAACTCGATGCTGCCGTCCGCCACCTGCTGCACCGGCTGCTTTGCCGGGGACAGGTCGGTGGTCTCGTCCAGCACTTCCACGATACGGCGGGCAGAAGCGGCGGACATGGCGATCATCACAAAGGCCATGCTCAGCATCATCAGGGCCATCAGGATGTTCATAATGTAACCGAACAGGGCGTTCAGCTGGCCGGTGGTGATCGCACCGTTCAGGACGTAATGTGCGCCGAACCAGCTCAGGGCGATGTTGCAGCCATACACAGAGACCAGCATGGCGGGGTTGTTGAAGCTCAGGCGGCTCTCGGCGTGGACGAACTGCTTGTACAGGCTCTCGCAGGCCTTGGTGTACTTCTCGTTCTCAAAGTGCTCCCGGACAAAGCTCTTGACCACGCGGATGGCCGAGACATTCTCCTGCACGGAGGCGTTCAGGTTATCGTAGTTCTTGAACACCTTATCAAAGATGCCGAAGGTGGGAACCATAACGCCTGCCAGCACTGCCACCAGGAACACGATGGCCACCAGGAACACCATGGTCAGCGAGCGGCTGATCATGGAGGCCATGATCAGCGCGAAAACCAGATGGACGGGGGCACGCACGCACATGCGCTCGATCATCTGGAACGCGTTCTGCAGGTTGGTCACGTCGGTGGTCATACGGGTGACCAGACCGGCCGTGGAGTACTTGTCGATATTGGAGAACGAGAAATGCTGGATGTTCTCATACATCGCATCGCGCAGATTGCCTGCAAAGCCGGTGGATGCCGTGGCAGCAAACCTGCCGGCCAGCACGCCCAGCAGCAGGGCAATGGCCGCCACCAGGAAGGTGAGCAGGCCGTACTTGACAACGGCGTTCATATCGCCCTTTTCAATGCCCTGGTCAATGATAAAGGCCATGATGGTGGGCAGCAGCACATCCATGATGGCTTCCAGAGCAGAGAAGATCGGTGTCAGGATCGCGGCGCGCTTGTACTCGCCCAGATGTGACACAAGTTTTTTGATCATCTGTTGTAATCCTCCTGAAGTTTATTTGCAGGGGTCATTCCAGCCCCTTGCGCAGCTTGTTCAATAACCGCAGAAGCTCTGCGTTTTCCTCTTCCGTCAGCAATCCGGCCACAAACTCATCGGTCTGGTGCAGGGAGAGCATCGTCTTTTCGTGGACGCGGCCTCCCTCTTCCGTCAGGATCAGCCGCTTCAGCCGGGCATCCTGCGGCACGCTCTGGCGCTCGATGTAGCCCTTGCGCTCCATCAGCTGCAGGATGTTCGTCACGGTCGAGCGTGTGATGGAGAACTCCCGTTCGATATCGCGCTGGTACACGGGCTCGTTCTTGTGCCAGTAGAGGTAGCTCATGATCCAGTCGTGCATGGGGGTCACGTTGTCCACGTTGTTCTCCCGATGGAACTGGTTGATCTTGCGGAAGATCAGATTGTTCACCCGGCGCACCTGTGCCGGGATGACCTGCGGCGGCTCCCATGGAGGAATGCAGCAGGGCTGTTTGTTGCTTTCATCGTGCATAATGGTTTCCCTTTTGAATTGTTTGTGACAGGATTGTTTCCTTTAGAACTGTTTGATGCCGTACAATATCATAACGCACGATTCGATCATTGTCAATAGGAGACGCAAAATAAAATACAGAAGCGCCCCACCGAACGGCAGGGCGCTTCCACTGGGCGCTGATTTTGCTTCTGCTGGCTCAACAGTCCTTGCTTTCTGACCAGAATATGCTTTAATAAAAGCAACTACGGGCACTGCGCCCCCGAATACTGCAAGGAGAATCCCATGGAACAACGGAATACCCGCCTGCGGAACGCGGGCTTCGTCACCTTCTTTTTCAGCGGCATCTGCACCATTTCCAGCGGTGTGGTGGTCAGCCTGCTGCAGGAGGAATACGGCTTTGCCTACGGCATGACCGGCACCCTGCTCAGCCTGCTGAGCATCGGCAACCTGCTGGCGGGCCTGCTGGCCGGTGCGCTGGTGGGAAAAATGGGCATGAAGCCAAGCGTCCTGCTTCTGACCATCGGCTATGCGGTGGGCTACGGCCTGATGGGCCTGACCGGCCTGCCCATTCTGCTGGCGCTGGCCTTCTTCATTGTAGGCATTGCCAAGGGCAGTGTCCTGAACACCTGCACCATCCTTGTCAGCGGCAACTCTGCAGACCGCACCCGGGGCATGAACACCATGCACGCCTGCTACGCCTGCGGTGCCCTGCTCTGCCCCTTTCTGATCTCTGCCGCTGCCAGGGTCAGCACCACGCTGGCCGTGCTGGCGCTGGCAGCGCTGGGTCTGGTGCTCTGGCTGGTATACCTGTTCACCCCCATGGCAGGCCGCGCCAAGGCCAAAGAAGCTGTCACCGATTGGAGCTTTTTGCGCTCCTCCCGCTTCTGGCTGCTCACCGGCCTGCTGTTCTGCCAGAACGCCGCCGAGCAGAGCGTTGTGGGCTGGATGGTCACCTACTTCAAGGACAGCGGCATCATTGCAGGCACGCTGGCGGCCTATACCGTCACCGTGATGTGGGGTGCCACCCTGATCGGCCGCCTGCTCATCGCCTTTGTGTTCCCGCTCCGGCAGCCCCGCAAGGCCATGGTGTTTATGGCGGTTTTCTGCACAGCCTTCTACTTTGCCATGATGCAGACCCACAGCCAGCTGCCTGCCATCCTGCTGCTGTTTGCCTTTGCCTTCTCCATGGCCGGTATGAACCCCACCGCCGTGGCCAGCGCCGGTAAAATGACCACCGTGACCAGCATGGGCATCATGCTGCCGGTGGCATCCAGCGGCGCGATCCTGATGCCCTGGGTCATCGGCAAGGTAGCTGAAAGCGCCGGTCTTGCTGTTGGTATGGCAACCAACATCGTGCCCTGTGTGGGGCTGATCGTCTTTGCAATTCTGGTGTCCAGAATGCGGGAGGAGTAAACCTCTCCTGGCAGGAGAGGCAAGCAGCAGGCGACTGAGCGGTTCATCCCCTCGCCTTTGCGCTGAACTCACACCCACAGTAATCCTGACGGTAAAGCCCGTACTCCTCCGAGAGCTGGAGAGAGCGCAGGTAGCCGTTCTGCTTTTTGAAATCCGAGGGCAGGTGCCTGATGCCGAATTCGGCTTCAAGCTCCTGCCCGATTTGATTGATGCGGGCAGCATCCTTGTGGGGGCTGATGGAGAGCGTGGTGGTGAACCAATCAAAGCCGTGCTCCTTTGCGTACTGTGCCGCCCGGCGCATCCGCAAACGGTAGCAGACGGTGCACCGCCCGCCCCGCTCCGGCTCGTTTTCCAGCCCCTGCACAGCCGTGTAGAACTCCTGCGGGTCGTAGCGGTCCTCGATGACCGTGACCCCCAGCGGGTGCGCCTGCGCCACGAACTTTTTCAGCTCCTCGCCCCGGCGGTAGTATTCTTCTGCAGGCCAGGTGTTGGGGTTATAGTAAAGCACCGTGATCTCAAAATACCGGCACAGCTTTTCCAGCACGGCGCTGGAACAGGGCCCGCAACAGGCATGGAGCAGCAGCTTTGGCCGCTGCGGCCCCAGCGTTTTCAACACTTCGTCCATCTGCTGTGCAAAATTCAACTGTTTTGACATCGGTTTCATCCTTTGTTATACTTGCTTTGATTCAAATAGCTCCCTCCTGCCGCCTCGCCAAAAGAGCCGCAGCTGCCGGAAGGGGCATCCCGGTCATATTATATCACATTTTATCTAATAGGAGAACTGCGATGACAAACGAGAAGATCGCCCGTATCAACGAGCTGGCAAAAAAGAGCAAGACCACCGGCCTGACCGATGCCGAAAAGGCAGAGCAGCAGGCCCTGCGGCAGGAGTATGTTGCGGACGTAAAGGCCAGCCTGCGCGCCCAGCTGAACAACACCTCGATCAAAGAGCCGGATGGCACTGTGCACAAGCTGGGGAAAAAGAACTAAAGCAGCATCACGAAGAGGAGCGCCTGGCGGATAATTGAGAGAAAAGTGTTTCTTCCCTCTTTTTTTGTTCCGCGTTTCGTGCTATACTATAATTGTATTGTTGCGGACATTTCCGCGGGCGGTACAGATTCCCAAGGTGGCGTATCCCGGGCAAGGTGCACGGAAAAGGCTGTCTTTTGAAAAAATGATAAAGAGGTCATTTATTATGCTTACTGCAATTACGGGTATCAACTGGGGCGATGAGGGCAAGGGCCGCATGGTCGATCTGATCAGCCAGGAGTATGACATCGTTGCACGGTATCAGGGCGGCAACAACGCAGGCCACACCGTGAAGAACGAGCGCGGCAAGTTCGTGCTGAACCTGCTGCCCTCCGGCATCCTGCGCCCCAACGTTGTCTGCGTGATGGGCAATGGTATGGTCATCGACCCGCACCATCTGGACGGCGAGATCAACAAGCTGCGGGAGCAGGGCATTTCCATCACCCCCGATAACCTGAAGATCTCCGACCGTGCCACCATCACCATGCCCTACCATGTCGATCAGGACGGCCTGGAAGAGGCCCGCCTGGCCAAGACCGGCGCACAGTTCGGCTCCACCAAGCGCGGCATCGCCTACACTTACGGTGACAAGTACATGAAGAAGACCCTGCGCATGGGCGACCTGCTCCACCTGGACGACAGCGTGAAGAAGCGCCTGGTGACCATGGTGGATTCCAAGAACCTGGTGATGGAGGGCAGCTACCACTCCGCTCCCATCAGCGTGGACGAGATGTGGGCATGGCTGGAGAAGTATGCCGCCATCTTCAAGGATTACATCTGCGACGTGGGCCAGTATCTGGCCGACGCTGATGCCGCCGGCAAGAAGGTGCTGTTCGAGGCCCAGCTGGGCGCTCTGCGCGACATCGACTTCGGCATCTACCCCTACACCACCTCCTCCAACGTCATCGGCGCTTACGCACCCATCGGCGCAGGCATCCCGGGCCATAAGCTGACCAACAGCATCGGCGTGATGAAGGCTTACTCCTCCTGCGTGGGCGACGGCCCCTTTGTCACTGAGCTGGCCATGACCGAGGAAGAGAAGCACGCCCTGCGTGAGGCTGGCCACGAGTACGGTGCAGCCACCGGCCGTCCCCGCCGCGTTGGCCCCATCGACCTGGTGGCAAGCCACTACGGCGTGTTCTGCCAGGGCTGCGATGAGGTTGCTCTGACCCTGCTGGACGTGCTGGACTACATGGAGAAGATCCCCATGGTCACCGGCTACAAGCTGACCGACGGCACCATCACCAAGCGCTTCCCCATGGGCATGGCTCTGGACACCGCACAGCCCGTGGTGGAGTATCTGCCCGGCTGGCACTGCGATATCACTGCCGCCCGCAAGTGGGAGGATCTGCCCCAGGAAGCCCGCGATTACGTTGAGTATCTGGAAAAGGCTATTGGCTGCAAGATCACCTACATCTCCGTGGGTGCCGAGCGTGAGGCCTACATCCACCACAACGTCTGATCCGCGCCACAGAACCCGCCGCATTGAAAAGGAAGCGTGACTATGTTTGATATCATCACGGACAGCGCCTGCGACCTGACCCCTGAGACAGCCGCAACACTGAATATTGAGATCATCCCCTTCTATGTCTCGCTGGACGGTGAGCACTACCGCAAGGAGGGCAAGGAGATCGCCGTGCGCGATTTCTACCAGTTCATGGTAGATAACCCCGCGGCCTACCCCAAGACCAGCCTGCCTTCGCTGGAGGATTTTGAGACCGCCTTCCGGGCCCATGCCGAGGCAGGCCGCCCGGTGCTCTGCATCTGCTTTACCAGCAAGATGAGCGGCTGCGTGGGCAGTGCCCGCAACGCCCGGGAGCTGGTGCTGGAGGATTTCCCCGATGCTAAGATCGAGGTCATTGACAGCACCGCCGCCACCGTGACCGAATCCATCGTGGTGGAAAACGCGGTGGCCATGCGGGATGCAGGCTGTACGCTGGACGAAGCCGTGACCTGGCTGGAAGCGGAAAAGATCACCAACCAGATCTTCTTCACGGTGGGTAATCTGGACTATCTCATCAAGGGCGGGCGCATCGGCAAAGTCACGGGCCGTGCCGCCAACATTCTGGGCATCAAACCCATGATCCTGTTCAAGGAGGGCGAGATCTTCTCCGCTGGTGTGGCCCGTGGCCGCCAGAAGAGCTTTGAGAAGGCCCTCGACCTGCTGATGACCTATCTGGCCGAACACAACGGCACACCTGATGACTACTGCATCACGGTGGGCTACGGCTACGATGCCGACGAGGGCAAGCGGCTCTGGATGCAGACCCGCGCCGCCCTGCGCGCCAAGTACCCCACCTGCGAGTGCAATGTGGTCCTGCTGCAGATCGGCTGCACCATTGCCGTGCACACCGGCCCCTATGCGTTGGGCATGGGCGTGATGCGGCGGTGGAAAAAACAGTAACTCCCTCAGTCGCCTCCGGCGACAGCTCCCTCCTAGAGGGAGCCTTACGGCAGCGAATAGCCTCCCTCTGAGAGGGAGGTGGCATTGCGTCAGCAATGACGGAGGGAGTTCCCACATAGTAAAAAAGAAGCCCCGACGAATGTCGGGGCTTCTTTTTGTTTTTCAGCCTTGATTTTTACGATGCACGATCACAGAAGACGGTGACACGGGTCTTGCCGCCGTAGGTGCAGGTGTACAGCACCAGGGCGTAGCCGCTGTGTTCCACTTCCTCCACACTGTGGGGGTCAAGCACTTCGACCTTGTTCACGACGTACTCATTCACGATGCCGTCCATATCGGTGAAGGTGACGCTGTCCCCCGCTGTGAGGGAGGCCAGCTTGCCAAAATGGCTCTCGTAGTTGTGCGCCGCAATGACCAGATCATCGGTGCGGGAAGAGCCGAACTGGCGGCAGGGGGCGATCTTCAGGCGGGGGTAGCTCCACTCGCTCATCACCGGCAGGTCAATGCCGATGGCCGGGATGGAGATCTCACCCACATATTCGTTGCCGTCGATCTCCACCACCGGGAGCTCGGGGTCCAGGGGGCCGCTCTCTGCCTCCGGTTCCGGGGTCTCCACCTTCTGCTGAAGGTCGGCCACCACGGTCTGGGCCTCGGCACCGGCGTGGGCATCCTCGTAGCGGTTGTAGGCGTACAGGCCGCCAGCCGCCAGCAGGAGCACCACACCCAGCACGATGCAGACAAGCCCGGGGGATACTTTACGCATTCTTTTCACGTTTCTTGCTGCGCTCCATCAGGTAGGCACCCACAGCCACCAGCACCAGACCGCTTGCCGTCAGAACAGGTATGGGCCAGTTCAGCTGACCGGTCTGGATCAGTTTGGGGCCTTCGGCCGGGCGGGCATCCGCCACCACGCTGGCCGGGGCGGTGGGCTCCGGTGCACTAGGGGTGGTGGTTTCAGTCACGGTCGGGCGGGCATCTGCCGGGGCCGGGTTCTCCGGCGTGGAAGGGGTGGGCGGGGTGACAGGATCAGGGTCATACGGGTCCGGGTAGTACGGGGTCTCGATGGCCTTGTATCTGTTATTGAAGGTGATGCTGCTCACCTTTTCGTCCATCAGGTCGGCCTGTGTGTGCACGGCCATCCGGGCCACCAGCTTGTCGTTGTCCCACACCACGGAAACGCGCAGATAGTACACGGTTTCATCGTAGGTGCCGCGGGTGTTGACACCGGCGCGCTGGCGCACGGTGTAAACGTAATAGCCGGGCTTGGTGTAGTTGATGGGGCCAAAGCTGCCGGTCTCGCCGTCGGTGATCTCCAGAGTGGTCACCTCGGGCAGGGGCGCATTGTCCACAGCCTCAAGTTCCACAGTCAGTGTTTCCTTTGGGAGAGGTGTTTCCCCCGTGGACTGAATGGAAACCGGAAGCTCCTGCAACTGTGTATGCTGGTCAGCCGCGGTGGCCGCAAATGCCGCCGGCTGACACAGGCAGAACCCCAACGCAAGCGTCAGGAGTGCTGCCGCGATTTTACGGAACCTCATTTCATCCTCTCCTTTATGAATCCGACGCGGACGGGATCATCCACGCCAGAAGAATGGTGCGTGCATCGGTAAACTCCGTTGAACAGGTGGACAGCGCCAGCACCTGAGCGTCATCGCCTGCCGCTTTCATGGCGGCCAGCGTTTCGGTGTTCAGGTTCAGGGCGTTCTCCTGCGCAAAGGTGTACAACCCCTGCAGGTCGCTGTCCCAACGCTGGGGCTGGAAGATCGCGCTCTCAGACGAAGGGACCAGCAGACATGCAAAGGTTTTAAGATCATAGGTGCGGTCGGGCAGGATCAGCTCACCGGTGGTGTTCTCTGCAAAGAACTCTGCGTCCTTGTAGAGATCCAGATCACCGAACATCTTGCTCTCTTCCATGTGGTGACCATACAGCAGAGAGTAGGGGTCGGTGAAGTTCTTGTCGCAGTTCACATCCAAAAAGATGCTGCCTGCCAGCGAAAAATCACCGTAGACATCGGTGTTCACATAGGTAAAGTTGTCCTCGCCCTGTACCACAGGGTAGTCGATGGCGGTGTTGTCCAGTGTGACCCACGCGCAGACATCCGGGTTGATGCCCAGCAGCTCCTCAAAGCTTGCGCCGTTATCCGCGCCCGCCTTGGGCTTGAACTGCAAAAGCTCTGCCTGAACATTGTCTGCGGCGGCGTACACCTGCGAGTTGTCCCACAGGGCATAGGCTGAATACGCCCCGGCGACCACCAGGAACAGCACAACCACCGTGCTCACCAGAAAGTCGGCTGCCCTCAACGCTTTTCTCTGCCAGTTGATACAGCCCACCTCCGGTTAAGCAAATTCAAATAAATGGATATACCAGAAAGTTTCCGGTTTCGTCAGAAGCTCTCCCTTTGGGAGAGCTGGCGCGCAAGCGCCTGAGAGGGTGAACCAGTTGGCGGGGAACTGCCTGCGTTACGATAAGTTGCTCTAGTAAAAGTACCAGACAATCACCTACCGATAGACTCTTGGGCAGCGTCCTCACCCTCTCCGTCACGGCTACGCCGTGCCACCTCTCCCGAAGGGCGAGGCCTTGGCAAAACCGTCAAGGAAGTTGTTCGCGCCTGAGAGGTTCTTACTCCTCGTCGCGGCGGCGCTTGTTCAGCATCAGGGCCACACCACCAATGGCAACGATGGCCAGCATTGCAATGTAAGGTGCATTGTCCAGCACAACGCCCATGTCGGGGATGCCCTGGTGGTCATTGATGAAGGTAACAGTAGCAGTTTCACTCACAGTACCTTCTGTTGTTGCATTGGAAAGAGCAACAGAAGGATTGCTTTCCAGAGAAACAGTATACTGCCAATCTGCCTTTGTAGTGTCCTCAGCGATGGTATAAGTAACACCGTTGGGAATATTAGTAAACTGAACATCCTGACCGTGCTTCAGAGTAACTGCGTAATCCTTGCCATAAGTCAGCGCGGTTGCAGCAGCGCCACCATTCTTTTCAGTAATAGTAATTCCATCACCGTGCTTATCAAACAGAATATCCGTGTAGTCCTTCGTAGCATCGCCCTTGTTAAAGGTAACATAGAAGGTAAACGTCTCCCCCAAGTCACCGAAATTGCCTTTAACCTTCTTGGACAGAGTCAGAGAGTTGGTCTCATAATCGTTATTGAACTTACCCTCAGCCTTTTCAGTCGCAGTTCCCTTGCGCAGGGCCACATAGTAAGCGTAGTGGCTACCATCCGGGTTATCCTTATCGGCATTCACAACGGAAACAACCATGTTCAGGGCATCATTATCTTTCGTAATTCCGGGCAGATTGGGCTCAACCTCAGTGATCGTATAGGCATATTTACCGAGCTTTGTTGCATTACCGCCCAGAAGCTCTACCAAGTCAAAGCTAAACTCTGCCGTATACGGCGTGTCCGGCTTAGCAGTATAAGTCTGACCAGCTGCCGGTGTCATGGTTACACTCAGATTCGGATAGCCAGTAGGCACTGTACCTGCTACCACATGTTCAGCTGCATTAGCTGTACCCGGCTCAATCTTAAATTCAAACTTCATCCCACTCGGGGCAACACCACTCTTAACAGTCAGCTGCTTGGTCAGCGTCACCATAGCTTTACCCTCATTAGGGGTAATCTTAGAACCCGGCTGAGTACCGGTGGCGAACGCACCTGTTGCGCCGACGGTGAGCATCATGGCGGCAGCCAGAACGCCCGCGAAGAATTTCTTCAGTTTCATTGTTATTCCTCCCTAGTAAGAAATAGTTCGTACTCCTGTGCCGCGGCCCAAACTCCGCGGTTCACAGGCAGGATGCCGGCAGCTTCTTCCGGCTTCCGTGGTATTACAAACTGCGTCGCCGCAGTAGTGTAATTACTTTTGCTTGCACATCCTCCAGCGGAACCGGGCCAAAGTCCCGGCTGTCCTCGGATTGTGTGCGGTAATCGCCCAGCACAAAAAAGCAGCCTTCCGGCACCGTGTAGGGGTACTCCAGTGCGTCTTTTGCGTAGGTGGGGTAGAGGATCTCGCCGCTCTGCACCGCGCCGTTCACCACAAGGGTGCCGCTGTCGTCCAGAGCCACAAGGTCGCCCTCGCGCCCAAGGATGCGGCCCACCCGGAGCTTGCCGCCCTGGGTGTAGACCACAACATCGTTTTTGGCGTAGGTTTTTTGCAGGCGGTAGCAGATGAGCAGGTCGCCATCCTTTACCGCGGGGAACATGCTGCTGCCCTTGGCCTGCGTGAGCAGGAACACCTGCGTGAACAGCACCCAGGCGCACAGCAGGATCACCACAACGCGGCCCAGCAGGCTGATAAAATCCTGCCGGTTCTCAGCGTCCAGCCTGCGGCGGCGCACCGCCTTTGCCCCCAGCTTCAGGGCTTCATTGTCCAGCGGGTGCATCGGAATGCGCCTCCTTTTGGGGGTCAGAGCTGTCAGATTCCGGATTAAACCTCTCAGTCTCGCTTCGCTCGCCAGCTCCCCTAGTAGGGGAGCCCTTGGCAAAACTGTCAGGTTCTGCATTCAAGGGCAGGCCCTTTTGCTCTGCCAAGAGCACATTGTACCTTGTGCGCTCGGCGCGGATGGCGGCTTCGTACAGGGCGTAAAGCTCTTCCAGCTTCTTCCACATTGCCGCTTCGTCCACGCCGCCCAGCAGGTTCTTGCGGAATTTCACCGTCCGGAACCACTGGATGATCGCTTCCTGCTCCGGGCTGATACAGCTTTCCTCTGCACCGGGGAGCCGCTGGGGCGCTTTCTTCTTCGCCATGCGGTCAGCCCCCTTTAGTCATCTTCCTTACGGTGCTTGCGCAGCATCAGCAGGATGCCGCCGCCAGCCACCACAGCAAGGATGACGATGTAAGGCAGGGTGTCGAGGAGGACACCAAGGTCAGGTTGCAGGGTGCAATTATTGGTAAAGGCAATCGTCTTAGCGTCCGTACCAATCGTCACACTTGCTTCTCGCCTATTCTCAGGTGTTCCGGAATCAACCACATAGCTGGTCTCGTACTTTTCGCCTGAATAATTATCCTCTACAACCTTGTATTGGCCGCTCGGTAGATTCTTGAAGATAATCGAAGCTCCGTCTTTCAGCGTAAACTGACCATTACCTTTCCATTCAACCTTTGCACGATCTGCTTCACTAATCTCAATATTGGTATCAGTGATATTTGCCGCTGTGCCATCAGCTTTGGTAATTGTAAAGGTAAAGGCTTTGTTGGTGTCGCCAAGTTTGCCGGTAACGGTTTTGGAGACGGTCAGGTTTGCAGAAGCAGGCACATACTTTGCGTAGAAAGTTGTATCTTCTTTAATGGTATCTTCATCAAAATCAAACTTGCTACCTTCCGTGCAGTCCTGATTTGTATACCAACCATCAAAGGTGTAAACTGTACCATCTGGGGTTGTTTTAGTTTTCGGGCAGGTTGCTTCAGTCTGACCTTCACCAATAACATCCGGGCGGGCAATCGCTTTCAGCGAAATCGAAGTACTCCCTTCTGGGACAGTAAATGCTCCGCCATAATCACGCACTAGAGCAAAGGTATCTTTACCCACATCCTGAACCATAAACTTGACGTTGATGTGCGTTGTATCATGGAGCACTATCAAACCATCCAGATGGTACGTCATTTTTTTATCACTGACCGACGAAATCGGAGATTTATATATGCCCTTCGTGTATGTGGGTTTATAGTTCTCTTCACCCGTCCAGTCTCCATCCTCGCCGTTTTTGCCAGTATTGGCTCCACCCGCAGCAACGACCTCGTACCATTCAATTGTGTACGTGCCTACAGTATTCGCTTTCGTTGGATCCTTCTCAATTTCCTTTTGGATTTCTTTCGGGAGTGATTCGTAATAGTAGTCCTTGTATTTGCCATCCTGTTTAATCGGAATCACAGGAAACTGTCCAGAATCAACTATAATTTCAGTTCCCAACTTCGTAGCAATAACGGCCGTGTCATAAATTGAGGTACGTTTATTGTATTTACTCGGAGCATCTACATTTGAAATCGTACCAACGGCCATGCCGTTCCACGCTTTATTTTCAGCTTTATTACCATAGTAATCACCCGAATAGCCCAAAACCTGCGTGTAAACATAAAGATTGTAAGAAGATGTCGTTGTAGTGTTCACAACCTCAATATCATCCAGTGTATCACCACTAGTTAGCTTATCCTTAGCTTTACCATAGCGATGCTTAATCTGCACATGGCCTGCCGTGGTAAGCTTTAGCTTCACGGTTTTATAGTTATCGCCCCATCCCTCAACTGAACCAACAAACTCAGCTGTACCTTTTGTAACTATCCATTTATGATAATAACTACTCTTTCCGTTATTGGAATGCAGTGTAATCGTTGCACCAACCGGAACTTTTGTATCACCCTGAATGCTACTGATCGTAGCAATTCCATCATTCACATTCGGGTACTCAACGCCATCAATCTCAATGCTGACGATCTCAATGCCGTCATCATCGAACTCTTCACTTCCCTGATCCGGGTATTCCAGCGCAAGCACAAAGGGGCTGAAGCTGGTGGTCTCAAAGGTCAGGGTGCCATTCTTATAGCTGACAACATCCAGTTTTTCCACGGTGCCGTCATTTTTCAGGTGGAGCACCTTCAGTGCATCGGCATTGAGCGCTCCCACTTCATCCATTGCCGCAATATCCGGCAGTTTTTCCAGACCGGAGACGGTAACGGTGGCCTTTTCACCCTTGGCAGGCTGCACCGTTTCGCCCTTGGCGTTCTTGGGGGAGATCTTCAGGCCCAGAATGGGCATCATTTCCCCAAAGCTGTCCTCGTGGCTCTCATAGAAGCTCTCCATATCGTCATCGCCCATGTGGATGACATTGAGGTGATCTGCGGCAGAGGGCAGATTTTTCACCTCCACCGGCAGGGTCGTGGGCTTCGTGTTGCCGTCCTCGTCCACGTAGGAAGCAGCGGCCTTGGCAGTCAGATCCACAGGCACGGGGTTCTTGTCCACCAGATCCTCGTGATCCACGTCCTCTTCCTCATCGGAGCCAACGGTACCGTCCTTCCATGCGGCGTAGACGTTCACGGTGGTGGTCTTGTCGTCCAGAATGTTGCTGGTGGGGTCGGTGAGGTTCAGGCGCACCCGATTGCCAAACTCGTCCAGCGTGTACCAGTAGTCAAACTGCCGCAGTTCGCCCTTGGGGTCCCGGTTGGAGGAGGGGTTCTCGATGTAGCTGCTGTAGTCCGCGATGGTCTCTGTCCGGGGCACAGCCTGAATGAAGTACAGATTCCACAGAACCTCGCCGTTCCGGGCCAGATACTCGCTCTCCGTCATATTGTTGATCTGTGCCTGAGCGGTAATGTCCTGCAGGTCAAGGGTGTTCAGCTCCCTCAGCCAGAAGCGGTAGACCACCATATCCTGCAGCTTTTTGATCTCGTCGCCGGAAACGACCACTTTGTCATCAGGCTTTTCCACCACGTCGTCCTCGCCGGACCACTGGGTCTCGGTGCTGGAGCTGGTGTCGGTGCTGGTGCTGGTGTCGTACTCAATGACGGTGCCCCACTCTGTTTCCTTAACGTTGGGGCCGCCGTCGAGGTTGTCCTCGCCGCCTTCCACAGGCCGGGTGGCAACTTCGTCCTCGCCAAAACCGGCAGCTTCACCGCCGTCTACAGGCCGGGTGGCTTCCTCCTCGCCGAAACCGGCAAATTCGTCGTCAGGATAGGATGCCTTGCCGTCATCTACGGGCCGGGAGGCCTCTTGATTAACCTGAGGATCGATCAGACCCTCCGTTGCAAACACCGGCACAAGGCAGGTGCAGATGACCGCAAGCGCCAGACAAAGCGCAAAAACGCGCTTCACCAGCCTATCTTTTTTTCCGTGATGATTTTTCCGCACAGTGGAGCCCTCCCTGCATCATAGTATTTTTGGCAAAACCGGAGGAAAAGATATTCAACTTTTGTCGTTTTTCTTTCCCTTGGCAGGTTATTTTTACCAGATACATCATTATCGTAACTATAGCATGTATATCCAGTATTTTCAATAGTGAAATTTTATTTTCCCTTCCCCTTTTCAGACAAAATATTCTGCGATATACAGCACGTTATAAACCGCCGCAATATCATTGTGGGGAGTAGAACAGTCCGACTTATCCGCACGCCCCGCCGCATTGATATATCGCGCAGTTTTGTGTTATACATTCGCAGTTTCACTCTCTATAATACATGAAACGCAGATTCCTTTCACTTTTTTTCGAAATTTTTTGAAAAAAGTTTTCGGAGCCCTCTCAGTCTCGCAAAGCTCGACAGCTGGGGTTAAACCTCTCAGTCACGGGCTTCGCCCCAAGCAGCTACTGCCGGTGGTAAACCTCTCAGGCGCTTCGCGCTAGCTCCCCTAGTAGGGGAGCCCTTGGCAGGCCGTCGCGTTTTCGGGGTCTGGCGCTTCGCTCCTGTTTGCCCTGCTGACGCAACGTTATTTCTGCCTTGCGGCAGATGATGCCCTTGGAGCGCCAGCGATCAGATTGAAAAATGAATCTCATGCCAAGGCCTCCCCTACTAGGGGAGGTGGCATCGAGCGTCAGCGATGATGACGGAGAGGTTTTGCACCAAAAAGCGCCCCCATCACTCAAAGGAGCAATGGGGGCGCTTTACCATATTACAATGGGTTCCGCTTATTCAGCCTTGGGGGCTTCGGGAGCCTTTGCCTCCTCAGCCTTTGCGGCGGGCTCTGCCGGAGCGGCAGGAGCGGCAGCGGGCTTCGGAGCCTGCTTCACCACGGGCTTGGGGGGATTCGGATCGTCCTTCAGCGGGAAGAGGATGATGTGCTTGGGGCACTTCTGGGCGCACATGCCGCAGCCCTTGCACTTGTCGTAGTCGATGCGGGCCACGCCGTCCACAACGTGGATGGCATCAAACTTACAGGTGCGCTCGCACATGCCGCAGGCAATGCAGGAAGTGGTGCAGGCCTTCATGGCAACGGGGCCCTTATCCTGATTGGAGCACATGACCACGGGCTTGCGGGGGCCGCCTGCGTCGATCATAATGACGTGCTTGGGGCAGATGTTGGCGCAGGCACCACAGCCGGTGCACTTGTCCTTGTCCACCTTGGCCACGCCGTCCACAATATGGATGGCATCGAACTTACACACCTTGGTGCAGTCGCCCAGGCCGATGCAGGCAAAGGTACAGGTCTTGGGGCCGCCGTACAGGGTCGCAGCAGCGGCACAGGTCTGGATGCCCTTGTACTCGTAGCTGGGCTTGCAGTGCTCGGAGTTGCCCTGGCACTGGACCACAGCCTTCTTCTCCACAGCGCTTGCCTCACCGCCCATGATCTTGGCAATGGCGGCAGCAGCCTTGGGGCCGCCGGGGGCGCACTTGTCGCAGGGAACGCCGTCCATAACAACGGCCTTTGCGTAGTCGGCACAGCCGGCGTAGCCGCAGCCGCCGCAGTTTGCACCGGCCAGGCAGGCAGAAACTTCTTCAATACGGGGGTCTTCCTCAACCGCCATGAACTTTGCGGCCAGCACCAGAACAACGGCACCGATCGCGCCCACGATGGTACAGAGGATCACAGCAGATACAATATTCATAATCCTGTTCCTCCCTTACAGCGTCACGTTGAACAGGTTTTCGACGAGGCCGCCGAAGCCCATAAAGGACAGGCTGGTGATGGCTGCTGCGATCAGGGTGATGGGCAGGCCCTTGAAGGGTGCCGGGGGATCGCAGG
>ENA-ORKM01000101-ORKM01000101.1-human-gut-metagenome-genome-assembly--contig:-NODE-101-length-20784-cov-5.47812_pt1 | contig 20784 bp, 21 predicted proteins | sample MGYA00243059_ERZ508807 | MGnify/ENA primary metagenome ERZ508807 (study PRJEB26277, sample SAMN04329813) | human gut metagenome | biome: human-associated habitat | host: Homo sapiens | place: USA... | reverse complement strand
CAAATAGTTTTCATAAACCCTGATCCATGAAAAATGTAATCCTAACCTTAGCCTTTATAATTATGGCCTTAACAATATTCTGGCTATGGAACCGAAATTCTGAATTAAGGCATGACCTTAAAAATTCTACTGAGCAACCTGATACCATTTGGGTTAATAAACCCTTTGTACCAAAGGTTGAATTCCCTAAGATTCAATTACCCAAAATGGTATTCCTCTATCAGATAGATTCTGTTCCTATCGAACGAATTGAATATGTTGATAGAGTAGTTACTATCATTCAAAAGGATTCAACTAAAATTGAATACAATGAATTATTCCTGACCAATTATCCTCTGGCTCCTAAATTATTGCAAATACTTTCAAATAGGGATAAACTATCTATCACTACATTCAATACTGATTGTAAGCTTATTACTGAGGAGTATTCAGTTAATTACTTTCGTTATCAATATAACTACCTGGATGGTAAATTAACCCATAAGAAAACATCTTTCTTAAAAAGATTTAATCCAGTAGCTCAGTATACCATACGACCAGTACATAACTTCCATGATTTGGATTTAGGCTTGAAATACAATACCAGTAAATTTAATTATGAAGCCGGGTTGAATATCAACTATTATCCTAAACTTCGGGATAATTTAGGTCTCGACCCGTACTTAAGAATTTCATACAATTTCTGACATGGCAAGAAAGAAGACATTAGTTGAAGATGCAAGTCTTACACCCGAACAACTTAAGACATTGGTTCGGGTGATGAAAGACCCTTTCTTCTTTTCTACTTTCTGCTACGTGATAAACCCAGTGTTGGGTATGGTAAAGTTCTTGCTCTATCCCTTTCAGAAGGCAGTGCTATACCAATTCATGCTCAACAGGTTCAATATCATCCTAAAGTTTCGTCAGGCTGGTATTACTGAGCTAATCTCCCTCTACTGTCTTTGGTTAGCAATGTATCATCCTAACAAGAAGATAAACATTATCTCAATCAAGGACACCGTAGCAAAGAAGGTACTAAAGAAGATTAAGTTCATGTACAAGAATCTTCCTTCATATCTGCAAGAGCCTATCATAAACGGTCGTGCAGGGGAGTTCGGTTCTGTATCAACTATAGAGTTTGCAAACGGTTCAGTTATTGAATCTATACCAACCTCTGACCAAGCTGGTCGTTCTGAATCTTTGTCGTTGTTGGTGATTGATGAAGCAGCAATCGTAAGATGGGCTTCAACTATCTGGGCATCAGCCTTCCCTACTCTATCAACTGGTGGTGCTGCTATAGTAAACTCATGTATTACTGGTGATACTCAAATTATAGGTAAAGATGGGCCATTCAGAGTAGATTCTATTTGTCCCAAAACTTTTGGTAAGATGGATATATCACATCTTGGGCTGAGAGTATTATCACATACTGGAAAGTGGCAGAGAGTACTTGGTTCTGTAAATAAGGGTGTACTGAAAACTTGGGAAGTTCACAATGAACAAGGTAGGGTTATTAAATGTACTCCAAAACATAAGTTGTATACTCTTGAAGGTTGGTTACCTGTTTCAGAGATAATCAAACGAGATATACCTGCTATCTTCTATCATACTGGTATAAGCGGTCTGGAGCAGAATCCAGTAACCGTAAAACCCAAGAAAGAGATATGCAAACCCATACCTGGTTATCCAAACTATGAAGTCTCCAACTGGGGAAGAATCTTCATTGTAAAGAATGGAACGAGGGTAGAAAAATTACCAAAACCATGTACTAACCGAGAAAAATATCTAAATATAAGTCTGTGGAATAATGGTCAAAAGAAAAAGATATGTGTCCACAATTTGGTAGCTAAAGTATTCTTAGGAGAAATTCCAGATGGGTATGTAGTTGACCACATTAACAACAATCCTTCAGACAATTATGTAACCAATCTCCAGATAGTTACAGTAGCTGAGAACGGTCAAAAAGCTGCGAAACATTCTTATGGAATGAAGCTTGGGTCTAAACTAAAAGGGGGATTCAACTACGACTTAAGAGTGGTGGCTTACATAAGATACCGTTATCAGGAACTTGGTTACTACTATGGAGTGTTGGAGAAGATATCTCAGGAGATTGAGAATAAGTTTGAGGTTAAACTGAATAAGTCTTATATTCAACGTATTGTATCTGGTAAACGTGGTACAAGTATCTATCTTTCTAAGCTGAAAGTAGTTAGAAAGTATTACGATACCATTTATGACATTTGCGTTGAAAACGATGAATCTTACCTCATCAACGAAGACTACGTGTCTCATAACACGCCTTATGGCGTCGGGAACTTCTTCCATGGTACTTGGGTAGATGCCATATCTGGAGGCAACCCATTCAACCCAATCCGATTGTATTGGCAGATGTACCCTGCCCGAGATGAGAAATGGTATGAAGAAATGTCTGCTGCTCTTGGTCCCAAGAGAACTGCTCAGGAGATAGACGGTGACTTCCTATCATCTGGGAATACAGTATTCGACTTAGCTGATATTAAAGCTATAGAGGAATGCTTATTTGACTACCCTGTTATCAATACTCGTCTCAAAGGTCAGTATAAAGAGTTCAACGAACCAGACCCGAACAAAGAATATTTTATTGGTGGTGACTGTGCTACTGGTAGAGGTACTGACTACTCTGCTTTCACCTGTATGGATAAAGAAGGAGAAGAGGCTGCAGTATATAAGGGGAGAATACCCCTGAACAAGTATGCCCGACTCCTTGGAGATATTGGAGAGAAGTATAACTTTGCTAAGTTAGCCCCAGAGACTAACGACGTTGGTATGACGGTAACTACCATACTTCAAGATGAGGGATATCCTAATCTATACTTCTATACTAAGCTCTTACGTAAGAAGAGGAAGAATAGACCAGAAGAAGATAAGTTCCCGGGATGGTTGACCACAACCAAGAACCGTTCTGTAATAATCGAGAACTTAGAGAAGGATATCAGGGAAGAGAACGTAATTATAAAAGACCCGTTCTTTGTACAAGAAGCATACACCTTTATTTATGACGGTGCAGGAAGACCGATTGCTCGTGGTAAGCATAGAATGAATAACTCCTCTATGGACCTGGATTTGGAAGGTGAAACATATTCTGATGATGCGATATTCGGTAAAGCTATCACTAATCATATTAGATCTCACAGTCCATCTGGTACTGTAGTAATTCCTCAGATAGCATAATCAATCCAATATATCATGATACTTAATCCTATCAGTTGGTTCTCCTGGTCTAAGCCTGTTGAATCTCAGAACAATGATGATGGGAAGGGTTCAATAAGTCCGGGCAGAGTTTCTCAACCAGATGATGGTGTGGGGAACTCTGAACTCATTACCACTCTTAATGGTATGACGAACTTAGTTACCCCAACGTTCAGAACAGAACTAATACCTATCATTCGGGACCTGTACAAGATAAACCCGGACGTCAGCATTGCATTGCAGGACATGTTCAAGCTGTCAAATACAGGTCATACTATCGACTTCCCAAACAACACTCCCGAGGAGTCCACCAAGATGAGGGAACATTTAAGGAATGTATCCAAGAGGTGGTCGAAGTATACAGCCGGAATAGATGGGTTGGTAAACAAGTTCATAGTTCAGCTTCTTGTTAGTGGTGCTATATCGGTGGAAGGAGTACCAAATAAGAAGTTAACCGGACTGGAAACCATACTCTTCATAAAACCAGAAACTATAAGGTTTAAGAGAGAGAACAATGGAGTATATCACCCATACCAAAGGAATCCTCATTTGGTAGATGGTCTCAAGGATTCATTCATACGATTGAATACCGAGACCTATTGTTATGTTGGTATGTACAATGATACCGATGAACCCTACGGGGTACCTCCATTTATGTCGGCTTTGGATTCTATCGCTGGTCAGCATACCATGCGAAAGAATTTCAAACACATTATGGAGGTAATGGGTATGGTTGGTTTCCTTGAAGCTAAAATGGCTAAACCTCCCCGTACTGCTGGAGAAAGTGAAAAAGCCTATACTGCTCGTTTAGAAAGTACTCTTAGGAAGATGAAGACCAACATAGTTGGAGGTATGTCTGATGGAGTAGTGGTGGGTTACATTGATGATCATGAATTCGAATTAAGGTCTACTTCAGCTTCTATGCAGAATATAAACCTCCCATGGAATATGAATCAGCAATCCGTAGCAAATGGTCTAGGGGTAAATGGTTCTATCATCGGAGTATCTGCATCACAGAGTGGTACTGAGGGAGGAGCTGGCATACAGCTGTCCAAGATGATATCCCAGTTAAAGAATATCCAAACCTTGGTAATCTTTGTACTGGAGTTCTTTTATTCTCTAGAACTGCGCCTGGCGGGGTTTAACAACAAGGGAATAACTATCAAGTTTGGAACCTCAACTGTTTCAGATGATATTAAGTTACAACAGGCTCGTGAATACCGTGCTCGGGTAAATGTAACTCTGTACAATCAGGGCATAATCAGTCAGGACCAGTTTGCACGGGATATGGGTTATGAAACGCCTGACCAACCTGGACCAAGAACCCCTGTAGAATCTGATGATTCAGATGGGACGGGTGATTCAGATACAGGTCAGAAAAAGAAGAAACGAGAAGATGATAAAGATAAGTCAGACCGTAGAACTCGAGATAAAGTAAATCCCAATCCTAAAAGGAAAGATCAAGACAGTAAACCGAGATAAATTATGCCAAAGACTCAACAGAATACCGATGTAATGGTATTAAGTGCAGCTCATAGCTTGATGGTATCTGATGTACCAGAAGTAGTTATAGATGCTCACTCTCTCTCTGAAAACTTCTACAAGGGCACTGGCAATTTCAGTGAAGACCCTAAGAAGTCACTGGAAAGGTTTGGTATGTGGGGAGGTACTTTGAATGTCAACCAGTTCATGCCAGAAGTAACTCCAGAAATGTTAAAGCCAAAGGACAGTGACTTTATAGAGCCAATGTTCCGAATGCTTTCTGCCGCAATAGTGGCAAGGAAGTATAACCCTACTGAGTTTCCAGAAGCAGTACTGAAGGAATCAATGCCATTATTGGTAGGTCAATCAGTTAACCTTGACCATGAGACCGATGTAGCTAATGCTATTGGAGCAGTTAAGTCTGTAGAGTGGCAAGAAGCTTATCAGGATGAAAAGACCGGGATAATTATCCCTGCTGGTATCAATGGTATCATGAAGATAGATGGTCTTTCAAATCCCCGTATAGCTCGTGGTATTCAAATGGACCCTCCGTCAATACATTCTAACTCCGTAACTGTAGAGTTTGCATGGGAACCTTCTCATGCCTTTGAAGATATATGGGAGTTCTATTCCAAACTTGGTACATATACTGAGAATGGAGAGTTGATTCGTAGAGTTGTTACCAAGATTATATCTTATAAAGAGACATCTCTGGTATGGCATGGGGCAGACCCGTTTGCCCAGCTTATCAAAAGCGGTAAGTTAAACAGCCCTGCTTATGCAGGAAGTCAGTACTATTCTTTCTCTGAAGAAAAAGCTGCCGAAGCAAATGACCCAGCAAAGAGGGTATCTATGTTCGACTTCAAGGTTCTTTCTGAAAAAGATATAAAGTACAATACCACCCAATCTAATAATGAAAAGGGTGCCGGAAAGGGTAACCACAATAACCAAACAAATAAAACAAACATGGACAAAGAATTGCAGCAAGTGCTGGCGAGCCTCTTTGGTGAAAATCTTTTGACCCTTTCTGAAGGTCAGGAAGTTTCGACAGAGCTGGCTCTCACCCAGATCAAAAACCTGGTACAGCAGAATCAGAGCCTCACTGAGGCCGTGGCTTCCAAAGACACTGAGATCCAGACTCTCAAGGAAGAGAAAGCAAATCTCGAGAAGGACGTAGAGTCTTACAAGGAAGCAAAGAAAAACTGGGACGGTCATATCAAATCCTTCCGTGAGGAAACGGTGGCTGCCTATAAGAAAGTTTCCGGCGAGGAGAATGTAGACCAGAACATCCTGGCACTACTGGAGAACGAAGGAACCACCATGGAGACCCTCAGTGCTCTGCGTAAGACTTATGACGCACAGCTGGAAGACAAATTCCCGATGCACTGCAATCATTGTGGTTCTCAGGACGTGGGCAGGGCATCTTCTATCAATCCCGAGGGAGAAGATGAGACGAAGAACGGAGACAAATCTACTCAGGCAGTTGCCCAAGCTCTGGCCGACCGGAAACTCCGAGGAGAAAAGAAATAACAGAGAAAGTAACTCAAATTTCAAATTAAATTATGGCAGACTTACACAAAGTGGGTTCCCGAACCCCGCAGGCTGTGATTTACAAAAGTGAATCGCACAAGCTTCATCAGGCATTCCCGGTAAAGAAAGGTGACATCATCGTTCAGGGCCAGCCAGTAAAACTGAATAATGACGGTACCATTTCTCCGTATACCGGAGCAGAGGGAGAAATCTACATCGGTATCGCTATCGGTTACAGTCAGTACCCAGCATATCCACCCTCGGCAGCGGGAGTAGAGGTAACAGTTATGGTACAGGGCTATACTGTTATTCACGGTATAGCAAAAGAGGCTATAGCTACTACTGGTTATGTACAGACCGACGGTACGTTGGATGACAGCGGTATATATCCCAACTACAAGTCGTCGGTGGCTAATGCCGAGACTCCATTCCTGGCTATAAACACGGCAGAGGCAGGTGAACTGGTACGAATCCTTGCAAAATAACAAGAAAAACACATTTATAACATGGCAGAAAAAACTTTCACTCGGGACCAGTACTTAAAGGAGCTTCCCGAAATCGTAAAGAACATGGATGGCTTCCGACAGGGAAGCAACAAGAGTCTCCCGGTAGACATTCATCTGGGTGATATGCTCCAGGAGAAATATGGCATTACCCAGGAGGATTATTTCAAAGCCGTCGGGTTCAATCCCAAAGTCGACACGATGGAGAATATATACTCCATGCCGAATCCCGAACTTCGCTGGCTCGTTCCGGAGATTGTCCGTGAGGCAATCTATCTGGGAATGCGAGAAGCACCATTCTATCCCAACATCATCGCATCCGACCAGCCTATCAATGGGCTTACCGCCATCATGCCCCTCGTCAACATGTCCGACGCTAATCCCGCACGGGTGAACGAGGCCGAGACCATTCCTCTGGGTACCGTATCATTCGGCCAGAAGTCGGTCAACCTCTTCAAGATAGGCAAGGGTTTCAAGGTTACCGACGAGGTACGAAGCTACGTATCGATGGACGTAATGGCAATCTTCCTTCGTGACTTCGGCGTTCAGCTGGGTTATGCAATGGATGCTCTGGCCATGGATGTCCTCGTAAAGGGCAACAAGCTGGACGGTTCGGAATCGGCTCCAGTCATCGGTGTAGGAGATACCACAAAGGGCATCCAGTATCGTGACCTTCTCCGGGTATGGATTCGGGCATCCCGTCTGGGCCGTCAGTTCCGTACCATCATCGGCGGTGAGGAGCAGGCACTTGACCTCCTCGACCTTCCCGAATTCAAGCTGCGTTCGTCGGGTACGACCGATGCCCGCCTGAATCTGAAGACTCCGGTTCCCAACTCGGCAGATTTCTACATTCACGGCGGAACTCCGGCAGACGAGGTAATGCTCGTGGACCCGGCAGCAGCCATGATAAAGCTGACTGCAAAGCAGCTGATGCTGGAGTCGGAGCGCATCGTTTCGAATCAGACCGAGGCTATCTATGCTTCGCTGACGACGGGCGTCTCGAAGATGTACCAGGATGCTTCTATCCTCATCGATGCGACGAAGGAATTCGCTACCAATGGATTCCCCGATTACATGGATGTCGACAAGTACCTGACAGGTATCATCGAGTAACACTCAACAATTCAAACCTGGGGGCGGTATTAAGCCGCCCCCTTAACTAATTTAACTATGGCAAGTAAACTATATGTAAAACTGAGTCCTAAGGCAAGTATCTTCTATGACCAGGCCTCAAAGATTAAGGTTCTCCGCAAAGAGGTTGTGGAATTAACCGACAAGCAGTTTAATCTGCGGGTTATCAAAGCAGCCCTAGCAAACGGATATCTCATCGAGGCAAAGGCCGAGGAATTCAAGGCACCCGGCTCGAAAGAAAGCTCACCTGCTCCAAAGAAAGAGGTTGACCTGGAAGCAGTTCGGAAAAAGTTCGATGAACTCGTGGAAGCTGAGGAAGCTCCCGAGAAAATCAAGGAACAGTTCAACACCGAGGAGTTAAAGGCTTTGGCTCTCTCTTTGGAGATTGAGCCGGAGGAGGGTGATACCAAGCTTGACTTGGTGAATGCTATCCTCGATGAGCTGAAGGACGAAGACGACGAGTAAACTATGAAAGAGGTAGATTTCTTATCTACCGTAGTTGGACTCAATGCAAGGTTTAGGGGATTCGCTGATGAACTACCTCACGACTTTACAGTAACATGGGTATTTGGTGATGGGAAGACAGAATCACACGTTGGTGTGGTAACTGCTTCCCATATTTATGAAGCTTCTGGTGACTACGTGGTCAAGATGACCATAACTAACAACGTCGGAGGAGTTGCATTATCCAAGACTCAGGTTATTGGGGTTAGTGAAGAGGTAAAGACCCAGTTGCCTGGCAGTATCTACGAGCTGATAGACACTTATATCCCTGAGGATATCTTCGGTAAACTTACGCTTAAAGAGAAGCAACAGTTTATTGAAAAATGGCAGCTATATATTCAGCCGCTAGTAAATCATGAAGTACCTATAGAGGAATTTAATAATGAGTTGTATTACGAAGCTCTAGAAAACCAGCTAATTATGGAATTGGCAGCCTATGATTATATGGTAGTGCAGATTTCATTGATGGTTGGTGCCACTGCAGAATCAGTTAAAGAGAGTAACTCATCCTCTACATCTGAATCCGAGTCTTCAGAGTCAAGCCGGGGTTCAGGTGAGGTTAAGCGAATACAAACAGGTCCAACTGAGGTAGAATTCTTCAACGATACTGACTCTGAATCTAAAACCTCATCAAATGTCATAAAAGCAATGCAACCAGGTGGAGTTATTGATATACTTAAACAAAATCTGTGTATGCTTGCTGAAAGACTTTCCATCTATCTACCCATTTGCCGAACAGTGAAGAAGGTAGTAGTTCCAAAAGTAGTCAACCACCGGAGGCCAGGACCATTAGATGGCCCAGACCCAGGCTTCCCTGTAAAGAGATAGGGTATGGCACGGAGGAAAAGGATTACAAAAGGAGTATGGGACCGATACAAGGCAATTGTAAATGACTTTGTTGAAGTGGATGCAGGTAAACAACCTCTAATCTGGTTAAAGAGGTTTGACCAGATTTTGTCTTACGGTGAAGATACGGGAAATAACTACGAACCGTATTTTCTGGACGGATTAATTCAGTATAACTTCATAAGAACTTGGCCTTCATTAAAAGAGACTGTTTCAGGTGAACTGGACGGTATCAATATTGTGCTATATGTAACTAAGAGGTCACTTGAAGAGAATGGACATCTAACAAAAGAAGGTTATTGGAACTTTGACTGGGCACAGGATAAGTTCGTAATCAATGGAAAGGTCTATTCACCAACTGGTGATACTCAGGTTGCTCAGGCACATGATGAAGCTTTGCTCTTTTTTGTAGTACTGAAGAGAGAAACTCCAGAAGAAACAAAAAAGATACTCTCCTACATGGAGAACATCGATAAGTACGTAGAGTTAACTAAGTACATCCTTGAGTTAAGCGAAATGAATAACTATGAGGATGAAACTACCGTAAAGACTAATACGACATTCAAAGTTAAACCCAAATAAAAAAAAATGGCCGAAGTAAAAAAGAACGGTATAGTAGTTAATCCATCATCTGGTTCTGGTGATACTACTCTTCAGGTAAAAGCTGAAGTTGCCAACAGAGGTAACCGTGTAGCTCAAACTGCAGCTTTCGAAGTAGAGGGTACTGGTGTTGTTGAGAAGAAACAGTTTGTTGCTAACCACCTTCCTGCAGCTGAGTTTATCCAGTTCGATAATACCAGTCCTGCAGTAGATAAGGATGGTGGTACGATAACCTTAACTGGTAAGTCCAACTCTCAGAAGATTACCTTCTCGAAAGGAGCTGGAGATATCATCAATGCCGATATTGCAGCAATCAAGTTCACTGCAAACGGTGCTGAAGCTACAAGCGGTGTTGCAATCGCTGGCGACCCAGGTGCTAAAGCAAAATATGTTTTCAGCCTTACACTGAGTGCTGCAGTTAATGAAACCATAGAAGCTCGTACGCAACAGATTATTGCTATAGCTAATGGTGGTCAGAAAGCAACAACTACTCTTAAACAGACTGCAGGTGACCCATTCATCGAAGTTACACCGACTTCAGTCGATGTTCCTCAGGATGGTTCGGCAGTACAGGTTACGGTGGACACCAACACTACCTTTACGGTTACTCCCAAGGCATAGGACCAAGGGATTTTGGTATAGAGGGGTGGGATATCCCCTCTATATCCCTAATTTAATAATCAGAGTATGGCAAAAGTAAGTATACCATGGAATGACGGAGCAGGGGATAATTTTTATATTGATTATACCGTAATAGAAGGAAGTTCTGAATCCCTGATAACTTCAGACACAAACCTTACTGGAGTAGAGAGAAGGAAGACTTTGGTATTTAGGACTACAACAACGATAGTAACAACTGCCCAACAAGCTGAGGCTTATCTCACTGTAGTTCAGATGACTGATAGTTTAATTGTAGCCACATTCTCCAATATCGTATCTCTTTATGACGATGTTAGGGCTGGATATAAGCAACAGAATACAAGACGAAAGTAAACAATAAATATAAATATCATGGCAGAATTTCATGAAATAGGTAGTTCTCAGTTTACTGACGTAACTCCCACTGGTACAGAACAAATTCAGATATCAGCCACACAGAAAACTACCCTGCAGAAGATAGCCAACCTTTTCAAAGGTAAGGCTGACCCTAATAATTTAGTAATAACTGATTTTAATGATTCAGCCCCCTTTTCTGATGGTACTCAAAATACTAAGGTAAAGTTCTTCGTGGCTAATGCTGCTACTGTAGTAAATGGACCATCTAATACAGGTATAACTTCTGGTAGTTATTATGGTATAGCCATAGCCACGGGTTTAATGCCTACTATGGGACGAGTAGAATATTTACTATGGGTACAAGGCAAGAAAACCTTATTCCGTGGGTATAAAGTGTATGTATCTGGTAATGTAAGTACCGCTGCTTCTCATTGGGAAGAGGTAAGCGGCAGTGGAAGCCTATCAGACTTAAAGATATCGGGTTGGTTAGATATAACCAAGTATGAAGATGTCCAAGACCCCTATATTCAAAATGGAGATACTTTGGTAGATGTTCTAAGAAAGTTACAGTGGATGACAGGTAATAATACTGTTAAAACCTTTGGAGATTCTTCTGGAATAGGTATGATATGGTGGGACGGTGATACTCAGAATGACTTATTTACTGCATTCTATCTCCAGATAGAAACTAATGAGATATATTTCATATTCGAGGGTATTTTTAGTGATTTAGGTAACCAAGCTACAGAAGACCAAATCATTGGCTACATTAAAAACGAGGGTAGTGCGGTATATATAGGTACAACCCCTTTGATAAATTATGTATCTGGTACAAATGTAGCTATGAATCTAAAAGGTAAAGATTCCATTTGGTATACTGGTTCAAGTAATCCCACATTGACCCTACTAGAATTTAGTATCAATGACCTAGCCCCAACAGCTTCATTTATATGTGCATATAATAAAACTCCTACATTCAATAACCAAAATAGTATAAGTGTGATACACATGCACCAGAATGCAGCCGATGTAGCACCTACCTCCGGTTATAAGGTGTACACCATACTCTGCCAAGTAGTGGGAAGAGTAAAACATCTCTTTATAAATGTGGCTCCATACAACTAAAACTATAAACCATGAACATTACAAAACTTGGATGGCTATACATTTCCTTGGCCATAGCTTCAGTAATTATCTTCTCCTGCATTTGGAGATGGTTGGACAATGGGTTGGTAGCTTTCTTGCTCATCTTATACCCGATAGTGTATTTCATTGCCGGTTATTTTGTTCACTATCTCAAAGTAAAGGCATCTCTTAAGAAAGAATAGGCAATGTCCAGTATCTTAAAAGAACACCAACATAAAACTAAGTTTGGTAAGTTCCTGCATATTCTGGTGCATATCTTTTTGTATATTTGGCAATTACCTCAAAACCTTGCCGGACTCGGTTATAAAATAATCCTACGGGGTGAGAAAAGAATCCTAAAACAAAGGAGTACTGCTTTCTATGTGGCTCCAACAATGAATGGAGGAGTAAGTTTAGGAAACTATATCTTCCTATCAGAGAAGTCAGGATTAAGAGAACCAGTATATGATCACGAGTTTGGTCATTGTATTCAATCTCGAATTCTTGGTCCATTATACTTACCAATCGTGGGCTTATGTAGTGGATTACATTGTATGCTACACAAACGTACTAATAACTACTACGATTTTTGGACAGAGAAGTGGGCAAATAAACTTGGAGGAATAGAAGGTTATGCTGGCGAGTACCACTATCACAAAGACGGTATTATCAGGACTGTTTACGATGAACTGAAGGCTTTTTACAATAAATACTTCTAACAAATGGCAAGGAAGGTAAATATCACACTTCCCAAAGTATCTGACCTTGTACTTCAGGTAAAGCTAAACGGTGAATGGCAAAAGGTAGAATCTTTAGTCAGTAACCTTGGGCCAAGTATGCAGAGGGGATATGATAAAGCTGTGAGTCAATTCTCACGTAACCTCCTTGCAATCGTAAAGAAGTCATTAACTTTGGGTATACCGCCGATGGGTGGTGGAGTAACTTGGCAACCATTATCTCCAGCTACCATTGAAAGGTGGGGACAACATCCTATTTATAACCTGACTGGTCTCTATTCGAGGTCAGTTGGGTTATATAGGTATAAATCGAGGGTTCTAATAGGATTACCAATCGGAACCAGACGCTCTTCTCAGAAGAAGCTAACACTAAACCAACTAGCTATGATGTTGGAATTTGGCTCCAGCGATGGTAGGATTCCACCCAGGCCAGTATGGGCACCTTCTCTTAAGGCCGCTGGTGGTAAGAATAAGCTCAAGCAACTTATCCTAACGGAGATACGTAAAGAACTTCAAAAGTATGGTGTAAGACCCAATCAAGTAAAATGGTAAATTCTCAGGAAATTATAGAGAGGTCCATATATGCGGCTCTACTGAACATGGCCATCAAGTTGGGCTACACTATAAACCCGGAAGACTATCTTCCAACCAGTGCATCAAATGCTGAACGGTTTAAAGAAGACCTGAAAAAGATTACTGACAAAAAGGGTTTCTACGTCAGTATATTCGGAGTAGGTAATAACCACTCTAAGGGTATAAAAGAAACCCCTCGTATTGTGGTTGATTCCGAAGGATTTTATCCTGGAGATATTGGACTACCGAGACAGATAATAGAGAAAGAAGAGGGCATAGGTTACACTGCAACTGAAGTACCTTATGAAACCCTATCACAATACATGAACATAAGACTGTGTGCTCATTCTGCAGAACACATGAGACTGTTGCATCAGATTATGTTCTGGGCAGTTCCTCAAAGAGGCTACCTAAAACCATACGAAGAACCCAAATTTCTATTCACAGGAAATATATTCCTCCGGATAGTTAATTTTTATAACATGCCGGATTTGGATAATGGGTTGATGGAAAAGGTATACCAATTTGAAGTACAGGATTGCCTCTTAGATGGTAACACTCCTCCAGAGGTAATTACTCCAATAAGAGATATTTCCGTGCTTCTAGAAAATGCCGATTACACTCTGAAGGTTCCCCAAGGAGCCTGACCCACCTATACCTCCAATCGACCCTGGTTCTTACTTGAGGGTACGTGGAGGTGGATTCTTTTTTACTATCATAACCTTAATCAATAATTATATGCCACAGACTCCAAGAGTAAGGTTCAATTTTAAGAACCTGAATGTACAATCAAGTGTACCTCTGTTGGGTGTAATCAATGTAGTAGCCCGTACTACTAAGGGTCCATTCGAAGACCCGAAGGACTTGATTGCAACTCCCTCACAGTTCACTCGCATCTTCGGTTCGGAAATAGTTCCGGATGGTTCGGTATCAAACATCATGAAAGCCCTGGAAATGGGTGCAAAAGTCCGGGTATCACGAGTAGCTGGAGTTGGGGCTACTTATGGTTGGGCAAAGCCTATGTCGGTAACACCGGCTTCTTCTCAGGCAGTTCCCTCGGTATCGGTACCAGACGGTTCTTCGGTTATTTCCATTACTATTGCCGACCCGAATGGGGGTGAGAACGGTCTCCTCTCTATGCACATGGCCATACGTACTCGAGAGGCTGGTTCTCCGGTATTGGATGATACGGGAGTTAATCTCAATCGTCCTTTTTACCTGAAGCTGAATGTATCCACGGAACCAACACTCCGTGCAAGCATCATTCAGTATGGTGGCCGGGATGATATTACCAATATTCCGACTTACGACAGCATGCTAAACGAAATGCTGTTCTTCTCGGCAGTATCTGAAGTATCTGAAAACACTTCCGAGGGAGTAACCAATCCCTCTATAAATGTGAATACTCTGCAGAACTTCCTGGATAATGCTCCCAACATCACTTTTGAGGCAATCCAGGGTAAGGCAGGCGATGGTCAGGGTACCATGGCAAATCTGGCAACCGGTATTCAGACCATGGAAGATATCATATCCATTCTTCGTCAGTTCTCCAACTGGAACTCGATGATTACTGTGGGTAAGATAACGGAAGGTACCGTGGATTCCGAGGAAATTTCCAATACCAACGTATACATGCGGTGTACTGAGGGTAAGGCAGGGGCTACTCCTACGGCAGACGAATGGCTCTCGGCATATCAGGCAAGCAAGGCCTACTACGAGGCATATTCGGTAATCCTTTCTCACATACATCAGCATCTGCCTACGGATTATACCAAGGTATATACCTCTGTAGCTGCCGATGTACACAACATCTTCGAACAGATGTTGTATGTGGAAGTGCCTAAGTATGCTCCTGACACTCGTACCCCAGCAACTCCCGAAGAGACCCTTTCGGCACTGAAGACTCTGGTACAGACCATTGGTGCCAAGAAAGAAGTGGCATATTTCGGAGGTGGTATCAAGTATTACAACGAGAATGGCTTTCTCCAGAAATGCGATGTGCTGGGTTCGGTAGTGGGACTCGATGCCATCTGCGCTTCTACCTACGGTCCCTGGTATTCGTTCTCCGGTATGAACCGGGGTGTAATCGTATCGGCACTCGGTCCGGTGATGAAGAACTTGGGAGGACCTGCTGAAGTGGATACTCTTAATGAGTTCGCTCAGTGGTACATGAACCTGTTCGTAATAAAGAACACCAGGACCCAGGGCCAGCGTACTATGCTATGGCATGGCTTCACTTCGAACCCAGTAGATGACTCGGAGAAATTCATCTCTATAGTTCGTCTCAATCTCTATCTGAAGAAAAACCTCCGGCCGATTTTAGAGAGCTACATCGAAGAGCCCAATACCTTCGAGACGTGGAAACTCATTTATCACGAAGCAAAAGAAATTCTGGATGACCTTCAGACCCGCAATGCCATCACTTCCTATGAGTGGATAGGTGACCAGGATGCCCAGAGTTACGAAGAGCTTCAGATAAACAATGAGGCCGACGTTCGCCAGGGTAAATATCGGGCTCAGCTGAAGTACAAAGAAGTTGTTCCTATGCAGGATATCGAAATGGATGTCATCATCGACATTGCTATAAATAAGAGCACTGGTGAAGTATCCATCTCTGCCCAGAATAACTAATAAATAAATACGATAAATACTATGGCAGGAGCTAAAGTAAAAAACCCAAGGAAGAAGTTCTTATGGCAAATTGTATTTGTCAAGCATCCCATTAACCCCTTCCTTTTTCAGAAGGTAACTGTACCTGAGATAACTATTGAACAGGTTGCACATGGGGATGTAAACTACGACGTAAAGACCGGCGGCCGAGTATCGGTTGGTAACTTAACTGCATCCAAGTTGGAAACAACCTCTGGTTCAGATACTTGGTTATGGGACTGGCTGATGTCAGTACAGGATATGCTGCTCGGGGGAGGTTTAACACCGAGTCAGTACAAGGAAACCGTACTCATCAATGAGCTGGCCGAGGATGGAGTATCTATCCTCAACTCCTGGACTTGTACTGGAGTATGGCCTTGCAAGGTAAACGGACAGGACTTAGACCGAATGAGTTCGGACAACACTCTGGAGGATTTAGAGTTCTCAGTAGATACTTGCGAGAAGCTGTAATAGTGAATCACCAAGGGAGAGCTCAGCAATGAACTCTCCCTTTTTCGTTATCTCAGACTATAATCTGGGGAATATACTTAACAACTCAACAACATGGAAGAACAAACACTTTATGGTAAAAAACTTACCTTCAAACTCCCTAGCGGTTACGAGGTAACCATCAGGGAACAGAATGGAGAGGATGATGATATCCTTTCCAACCCGGTAGATGCCAAAACCTTCATGAATATCTCTAAGTTCATTGCAGGCATTGTAACTGATACCGATATAACAGCAACTCGATTGCTTACACCCGAAGATGTGCAGAAAATGCCTTCACTCGATAGGTATGCAATCATGGTAAATTCCCGGGTGTTTTCTCTCGGAGAAATACTTGACTTCAGGTATACCTGGGATGGTCCGGCAGAGGGTCAGATTCGGGAGGTGGATTACGAAATAGACCTTCGTGAAGAGTTCCTTTTCGATTACGGTGTAGTTCCAACTATGGAAGAGATGGAAGCAAAACCCAATGCTATTCCATTCTACCCGGTACCCAAACAAAGCTCGGGAATACAGTTCACCACTAAAAGTGGGAAAGAGATGTGCTTCGACCTTCTCAATGCCAAAGGAGAAGCCTATGTCTTAAACCTTCCTGCTAGTGAACGTACCAAAAATCAGGAATTGGTTGCCCGTAACCTCAAATTAAAGGTTGGTGACAACTATGAACCTGTAAAGAACTTCCGGATGTTCAGCCCGAAAGATATGATGGACATAAGGTCTGCTATCAAAGGGTTTGACCCCCTATTCCACGGTACCACTCAAATAGAAGACCCAGAAACGGGACAGAAGATCATGGTACCAGTGATGGCGGTAGATAATTTTTTCTACCCACGGGAGAACTAGAGGATGTATATTTATACATTGTTAAAGCTAAGATTAATATTGACTTTAACACTCTAGCAAAGCTCCCCTGGCGGCGAAGAAAGAAATTTATAGAAGCTGCCGAAGCATATTACGATGCACTTAAAAAAGAGCTGCCCAAAGGAAAGTAGGGCAGCTCTCTTTTGTTCGATAAATCTGAAACTATATGGCTTTTACAAGTGGTAGTCCTTCTGCAGGACAACTCGAGATAGGTGTGGCCCTTGTCCTTCAAGATAGGTTTTCAAACCAGGCAAGAGAAGCTAGCTCAGTCATCCGAGGTTTACATAGGGATGCTAAGAATGCTGTACAGGCTAACTTAACCGCAGTTCAGTCGTACGCTAATATAGCCAGTGGTGTGGCCAGTTCGATAGTATCAACATTAACCACTACTATCGAAACCGGAGCTGATTTCATAGACATGATGACTTCAGTGGGAGCTATATCTGGAGCTACCGAAAATCAAATGTCTGGGTTATCTGAAACTGCCCAAACATTAGGTTTAAGGACCATGTTCATGTCGAGGGATATAGCTTCAGGTATGAAATATTTGGCAATGGCCGGTAATGATGCAAATCAGATTCAGCAAATGATATCTGGTGCTGCTATGATGGCCAATGCCACAGGCATGGAATTGGGAGGTAAAGGTGGTACTGCTGACTTACTGACCAATATTATGAGGACCTTCAAACTTGAGGGTCAACAGGCTGCAAATATTGTTGGTGACCAGCTTACTAAAGCTGCCATGTCATCCAATGTATCAATGGTCGACTTAGCTGAGTCTATCAAATACTCAGCTGCATCCATGGTAACTCTGAAACAACAGTTACCACAAGTAGCTGCTATGATTGGTACTCTGGGTAATGCAGGTATTCAGGGTTCTATGGCAGGTACTTCTATAAGAAACATGGCTGACTACCTGACTCAATCATTAACCAATCCTAACTTTAGGGGAGCTAAGGCTTTAGCTAGATTAGGACTGAGTAAACAGGATTTTGTAGATGCCAATGGAGACCTTCAAGATTTTGCCATAATCTTAGGTAAAATAGAAGAAGCTACTCAAGGTTTATCAACTGTAGACCAGAATGCTGTATTCAAGAGTATCTTCGGTGTACGTGGTATGCGTGCTGCAGTTGCAATCATGCGTGATACTGAAGGTTACTTTGACCTGTTAAATAAGATACAAAACAATTCTGCGGGATTTGCTGAAGAGGTAGTAGGAAAACGAATGGAAACTCTTGCAGGTAAGATTGATATAGTTCAATCTGCTGCAGAGAACCTTATGACTACTTTCAGTGAGGCTTTGGGTAAGAATCCTATTATTATGGGATTCCTCGATATGATAGGTTGGGCAGTATCACAGCTTCGTGACTTAATGGCAACTCCATTTGGTCCATGGATAGCTGGATTTGCTGCTATAGCTGCAGTGGGATTAAAAATAGGCTCTATATGGATGGGGCTGAGAGCACGCTGGTTATTGTTAAACGGTGACTCTCAAGTTTCATTCAAAACCATGATAAGGTTAATGATGGGTGGATGGTCTCAGGCTACTATGTCTGCCCAAGGTTACTTAAACATGGAAAGAGCTATCATTGCTCAGAGAAAAGCTGGTATAGGAGCAAGTGCTGCTACTGTTGCAGGAATGGCTGGTTTACCAGGTCATTTTTACAATGGTAATGTTCCAGCAAAGATGGGAGCTAATGGTAGATATTATGCTCAAACTGGTAGGGGAGCTTCTGGATGGACTCCAGTACCTGCTGCAATGGTTACTACTACTAATGCGGGTCAGATGACTCGGGGTTTAATGGGTACCGCTGCAGGGGCAGCAGCAGGTGCGGCATCCCGAGGAGCTTTGGCTTCTGTGGGTAGAGGCATACTGGGATTTGGTTCTAGATTACTCGGGTTATTCGGAGGTCCACTTGGGTTAGCTATTACTGGTATATCCATATTTGGGCCCATGATATACAGTGCTATTAAAGGTAACAAGTCTGCTCAAGATGAAAATACCAGGGCTACAAATGACCTGGCATCTGCTATCAAAGCCAGCCGAGAGGGTTATAAACCGAAAGATAATCTACAAGCATTAACCTTACAGGAAATGCGATGGCTAGTACAGATGCTCGGTTTATATACAGATAAACTTAATAACGTAAACTCGCAAGGTACTCACTTAACCATTAATCTGGATGGTAAGAAGTTCTTGGAAGAATATCTCGGAGAAAGAGATTCAGAAATAAATGTAGCTGCTGGAGTAAATTGATAAACCATGGCATCACTTATAGGAAAACCATTAGGAAAAGTAGCTCAAGAAGTAGCTGACCTTGAGCGGGGAAGAATATTTCAATCTCCTCTAAATAAAGTATGGAGAGCCCTGATACTCATAAACAGGGCTACTTCTCCAATGGCTAAGGCAGAACCCAATAAAATGGGTAAAGCCTATGACGCAAAGAATCTACACGTAGCCAGAAAAGGTTCATTCTCTTTAGCTCAAGCTCAGGACCCATGGACTCAAAATCGTATAGCTGCCGAAACAGCTGGAGTTTCTCCTGAACAGATTCTTAAGGCTAAGTCCATAGATTATACTGTAGCAAACAAGTTGACTTCTGAACTGATAAAGAACGACATTGTTATTGCTAACCTGAATGTATCACCCGCTGTAAGTTTAGTGATTCAAAACAGGCCTGACAGATTACGAGTAGAACCTAATGCTACTTGGGCTGCAGTTAAATCCATGGGACGTAATAACCCCTTTTATTTCTACACTGGAGGAGAAGATACAATAACATTCGACATCTCTTGGTATTCAGTAGATGCTGAACACAGAGACGATGTGGTGAATAAATGTAGATTGCTCGAATCCTGGGCAAGAGCTGACGGTTATTCTGCATCACCTCCTACCCTAAGAATTCAGTGGGGTAATTCTGGATTATTTGAAGACGACCTTTTCATACTAGCTTCAGCTCCATATGAATTAACTCATTTTCAAAATGCAGCTCGTATGAGGAAAAGGTATGATAATGACCCAGAGACTGGTCAGAGGATTGCAAGTACTGTAAGTCAACCTTTTGACCTTAAACTACTACCTAATTGTGCAACCCAAACACTCACCTTCAAAAGGGTAACTAAAAACAATCGAACTTGGGAAGAAATAATCCCTGCTAGTAAGTTGCAGTATACGCCTGGAGTAATCTATGATGGTGGGGAAGTAAATTCTCTAGAAAACTCCGATACGGAGAGAGTAGGCACACAAAATTAAATACTTATGGTTACTATCCCAGGAACAAGTCCCTATGAGGACAGTTATGTAATAAAGTTCCCAGACGGGGATGTATCTTTGGAAAGGAATATATCTGCAATATCTTCAGACCATATAATTCATTCGGTACTTGAAGGAGAAACAATCCAAAACATCGCCTTCAAATACCATGGAGATTCTGGAATGTGGGGAGTAATTGCGGATGCCAATGATATTCTCAATCCTATCGATGCTGTTCATGAGGATATGGAGTTTATCATACCGAATTATGGAGGAT
>ENA-ORKM01000094-ORKM01000094.1-human-gut-metagenome-genome-assembly--contig:-NODE-94-length-22832-cov-5.07301_pt1 | contig 22832 bp, 29 predicted proteins | sample MGYA00243059_ERZ508807 | MGnify/ENA primary metagenome ERZ508807 (study PRJEB26277, sample SAMN04329813) | human gut metagenome | biome: human-associated habitat | host: Homo sapiens | place: USA... | reverse complement strand
TCTTGCTGACATCCAGAGAGGTCAACTGGTTACTGTAGCAGTCCAAATAAGTCAGCGCCGTATTTTTACTGACATCCAGAGAGGTCAATTGGTTTTCGAAGCATTTAAGCTTCTTCAATGCTGTAAAGTATTCAATACCTTTCAGATTGGTGATACCTTTTTTAGTGCAATAAATTTTTTCAACTGCTGCGATTTCTGTATCACTTAAATTACCGTCCTTGTTGGTATCAAAGTTTTTGACAATAGTGCGGAAATTTGCATCCGGAAAGTTGGTATTGTCAATAGCAACACCGGCACTCTGAACGGCAATGCCATTTTCTCCTTCGCCACTCATTTGTGCTAGAGCTTCTTCGGATTGTGTATCCGGCATATCGCTGTCCTTGTTTTTCTGAGTTTTTTCTCCTTCCGGCTGGGATTCTTCACCCTCGGCTGCTGGTTCGACATATTTCCCACAGTTTTCTGCCAAAGCACCCTCTGCGCCGCAGACAGGGCACTCTGTGTTCATCGTTTCTTCCGTGCAAGCTTTTTCGCAGGTGCATACAGGTGTTTCTTCCGTGCTGTTCTCGGCAAAGACCGTGATTGGCACAAGACATAGCACCATGCACTGAGCAAGCAGGATACCGAATAATCGTTTTATCATCTTGTTTCCTCCATTTCGTTGTTCTTCGACAGCTTAAAATCGTATTTCATTTCCAGCATTGTAAACAGCTTATACATAACCTTTGTAGCAATTTCTTTAATATCCAGTGATTGAATAAAGGCAAGTACCTTTGCCTGTTCTTCCTCCGGTACACGATATACTCTCATTGATGCCGTCAAAAAGTGGCTGAGCTTGCGTTCCAATGGAAAATGAATATCACATTTTCTCGCCATATAGCTACGCATCAGTCCCGCTGTGCCGATTTCCATCTCGTAAAAGTCGCTCTCGGTATCATTGGGAAAATTTTCACCAAAAATCTGTTTCAGCTCTGCTGTGGTATGCAGGTAAATATATTCCGATGTGTCGGGCAGGGAATAGGCTTCAATGTAGATTTCCCGCAGGTTCTCATTCAGCTCGGTCAGAGTCAATTGGATTGCCGTTTCTACCGCATAGGCGTAAACTGGTGGAAGCTTGCTGTCTGCAATGCTTCTTGCCACGCCGAATTGTCCGCCGAACATCGTTTCGGTCAATTCCAGTAAAATTTTGTCCTTGGTAGGAAACAGATTCAAATAGCTTCCTCTTGCAACACCTGCTTCATCCACAATCTGACTGACAGAGGTGTTTTTATACCCCTGTTCCAGAAAGAGACGGACGCACACAGTCAGTATTTTCCTCTTTGTTTCACTGCTGTCTCTTCGCAAATATATCACCTCTCTTTAAATGTATTAGTACACATACTAATAATATCATAGCAAGTGCAAAAAAGGAAAGTAGAATTTGAAACTTTACCACCGTAAACTGTGACATTTCCGCAAGCGCTGGCTTCTTCCATAACTCACGAAACTTTATAACTACTTGAATACTACCCTCAATGGAAAAGCAGAAATTGAATTCTGCTTAGTTTAATAGGAGTTTTCTATCTCCAGGTTTTGTTGTATTTAAATCATACAATAATCCTTTTGGCATCTTATTCACAAACGGAACAATAGAACCACCATACTTGATTAATCCAGATCCTGTTGGTGCATTTGTAATGTATCCCATCTGTTCTTCTGAAATATTTAGAAGTCTAGCTAAATCTTCTCTATCGTTGGCGGATTGATTCAGCATGACAATGAATTCAGAGTTTGATAGCATGCTCGTTCCTTGTTGACTTGATAATAAATATTTTACATTTTGTGTAATACCCGTTGGATAGGCATCTCTTTTACGGAATTGTCTCCATGCAGAGGCAAAGAAGGTTGCACTTTCTTCATTTTCAAAAATGACATGGATTTCATCAATAAAGACGTGTGTACGTTTTCCTTTTCTCCAATTTTCATTGACACGGTTGATAATCGCATCCGTAATCACGAGTAATCCCATTGTTTTTAATTGTTTTCCTAAATTAAAGATGTTGAAAGAAAGAATTCTAGATTTGATATCTACATTGGTTTCATGGGCAAAGATATTTAATGATCCATTTGTAAATAATTCGAGTTTGATAGCTAATGATTTAGCTTCTGGTTCACTTTGTCCTAATAGCTTGTTGTATAGGTGCTTTAATGTTGGAATATAGTTGTTTTTCATGGCATCCTGATAAACCAAAGATACACAACGATCGATAATAGAACGATCAATAGGGGATATACCATCATGATTCGTATCTAACTGTTCAAATAAAGACATGATGAATTGAGATTTATCTGCAATGGCATTCCCACTATCTCCATATCCTTCTGACATATCCATGGCATTAATATAATCTTTACTGTTCGTTCCAATACGAATGATCTGTCCTTTCATCGCTTTAATGATTGGATCATATTCACCTTCCGGATCCGCAATAATAATATCGTCATTCGTAGACAGAATTAAGAATTCAATTTCTTCTTTCGTAAGAAAAGATTTACCTGATCCAGGAATACCCAATACAAAAGAGTTTGGATTTTGTAATAAAGCTTTGTTACAAAGAATCGGATTGTTGGTAATGGCATTCTGACCATACCAAATACCACCTTTCTGCATGATTTCATGGGCTCTAAAGGGAATAAATACAGCAGCACTTTCGGTAAGTAGGGTACGAGTGATATTGAGCTTGTTGACTCCAATAGGAAGGGCTGTCTGTAGGCCATCCAATTGTCTTTTCGAAAAGTATAATGTTTCTAATTCACAAACATATTTACGAGCAACAGCTTTTAATGTTTCCGTATCTTTATCGAGTTCTTCTAAAGAATCAGCAAGGTGTACAACTGTAATATTACAAAGCATCATTCTTTGATCTCGTACAATTAAATCATCCAAGAATTCTTTACATTCCTTACGTTGAAGTTCCATATCATAAGGGATAATGGCTGAAAAGTTATTATTTCGATTTTGTTTCATTTGCCAATCCGTTATGTTCTTTTCAACACCCAAGAATTTATTTTCTACTTCACGAACAGCTTCATCTGTAGGAATCGTAATAATGTCCATGGAATACATCAAGTTCTTATTTAAATCGCAAAGTTCGGATACAAACTCGTCTTTTAAAAAGCCTGGATAATTACTTAGATAAAGGACTCTTCCATATTTACCATCAAATTCAAAATATTTGTTATGGTATTTACTCATTCTGGGTGTAATCAAATCTTTAAAAGAATGACCTTTCTTAGCCAAATCATTCATATCTAGAGAAAACTCTTCCGTTTCACTACGATAAAAATCATGAAGCATTTTTAATCGTTCTTCTGCATTTAATTCGATACAAGAAGAGCCAAGACGTGCAAACAGGGTAGAGAATTCAGTGGTGATTCTAGAAAAGGTAAATCTTGCTTCTTCTATACTGTTTTTAAAAATTGTTACCGTAATATATTTTTCTTGAACAATATCATCACTTTCGGACAATTTAGCTAAAAGCATATTATTGTATTCTTCACGATATGGATCTAAGCTATCTTGTTTTAATGGAATTAATATATCTTCTTTAAACTTCTTGATGTCCACTTTTCGATTGTTGATAGTTATCTTTGTCATGACAGAAGAATCAAATGAATTTAGCAAATCACTATAACTTAAAAACAAATTGTTTTTATCTTCACCAGACGCAATCTTATAATTGATATCCAAGAATCTATAACTCTTTGTATATTTATTACCAGAACGAAAAATACCATCCTTATAGATTATATCTACGGGGATGGTATCCTGAACAGTTCTAGGCACTCTTGTTTTTTCTTTGTTGAGCTTTTTCAATCTTTCGTAGCTTTTTATCATGTACAATCGACTCCTTTCTAGATTGTTTAATAACTGGCTCCAATATTTCGTAATAAAGATTAAAAGGGGCATTAATCAAATTTCTTGTAGACAAAGCAAAAGAAGATATTGCCATCTTCACAATATCTTCTGTATACATCCCTTGAAATTTGATAAATCCAAATGCTGCAAATGGTGCAGCTCCAAGCATACATAGCCAACTAGTCACTTCTGTACCAAATCTTTCTTTGAATAAAAAATACAAACCACACGCAATAGCGCAGGCAATGATAGAAAAGATACTTTGTCGAAGTGACAATCCAAAGAAGATACTTTCCGTATAATCACGTATTTCCTTGTTAATCTTGATTTCAAAATTAGATTTCATCATCTAAATCCTCATGAATGACATCTAGTGGAATAGAAGATGCAAATAAGATATTATCGACCGGAATAACCATCTTTCCACCATCACGACGAACAATGATTTTATCCTTTTCATGTTCCACTTTGTACATCAATTTTTCTGTTAATGGTAAAGTTGAAGATTCAACAATATCTAATGAATCTCCTGTTTTTAATACAACTTTATTTAATATATAATCTTTCATTTTGTGTTCCTTTCTTGCCAAAAAGGCATAATAAAAGCAGGAACAATATGCTCCTGCAGTAGTAATTAAAATAGTAATGATAAGTAATCCTGCCTTGAGTCAAGTATTCTAATAATTTCAATATTCTCTTCATTGACATTATAGAATACAAGTTGCTTAGATACGATTAAATAGCGAAATGGTGTATCTATGTCGAAACGATCTGACATTTTAGGACCTAGATAAGGATTATCTTTTAATAATGAAATTGTATCTACAATATTGTTTTTAAGTTTTTTTGCGGCTTGATCGTTATGAAACTGATTAATAATATAATTTTCGGTATTAAGAAGATCATCAATTGCTGCTTTTTTATAAATAATCTTCATTTTACAAACCTAACATCTTTTTGGCTTCTTCTTCTGAATAAGATTCAGTACAATTCATACCAATTTCTAATTCTTTCATTAATTTAGATAAAGCTTTTGCTTTCATCTTTTCAGCATTATCTTCGGTCACAGAAAATGGAAAACCACCTGTATTTAATACTTGCTGAAAAAATACATTTACGGCATCCGTTAGAGTTAAACCATTTTTCGCAAAAACTTCTTCTAATTCATTCTTGATTTCTGAGTTCATGCGAATTCTAAATACATCATCTTTTTGAGCATTGATTACGTTACGCATAATTAACACTTCCTTTCGTATATATTATAATCAGTTTTTTACAAAATATCAACAAATGTGGTAACTGAGTAGCTACATATTATAGTCCCATCATTTCTTTAACAATTCTGTCTGACATCTTGATTGTTCCTACTAGAACTAACATGTTGAATATCAATTCTCCAATATAGCTCCATACCATAGATACACTAGATGCTGTTGAATCCACTACTGGTGGACTTGATGCAAAGGCTGAAAAGATAATACAGGAAAGGACAATGATCGCTCCTTCTAAACAAACTCCTGCATAGCTTTTGATAAATGTAAAAGCTGTGTTTTGTGTGCTTTCTCCTGCAGCTGCTGCAAGTGGTATTGGAGAAATAGCTGTGTACATGTAAAGTTTAAAAAATCTTCCATAAACAGTTAATATCATTACAAAAGATAGAATTGTAATGAATATAGATCCTAATAGGGTTACTGCCCATAATGGAATGGATTCTAGAAATCCTGTATTACTAACCGCATCAACTATTTCCTGTGGTATAACTGTTTCGTTGGATACTCCAAGTCCTACAGTTTCCGTAATCGATTGAATTATCCCCTGTACAATTTCAAAAATCTTTGTCATCAGTTCCATTCCATACATGACAAGACCTCTGGCAATAATAAATCTTAGAAATAGTTTGAAGGCTTGCTCTGGACGTTTGACATCCTGCCAGCTTGTACAGGTTCGTATTAATCCCCATACAAAGAAAAGTACAAGAAGGGCAAGACCAATAGCTTGTAAACCTTCATGTACTTTTACAATGATTTTCCATATATCTCCACCTTTAAATGTTTCTGGAGATTCAGTCAGTAACAACCATATTTCAGCAAGCTTAGAATTCCAGGTATTGATTGCACTTGTTAGGTTATCGATGATTCCATCCATATATTAACCTACAATAATATTCAAAATCTCTTTAGCAAAGGTAATTACAATACCACCAGCTACTGTCATAAATCCATTGGCTCTCTGGCTTGGATCATGGCTTTTTAAAGATAAACCAACCTGTACGATTCCAAAGCCTAATAGAATCATGCCAATAGCACGTATAAGTCCAAACATAAAATCACTGAAATTATTGACTACAGTGACTGGATCATTAGCTGCATAGACAGGTGTTATAAAGTTTGTGATGAGTATCAATGCTGTATAAGCATAGAACACTACTTTTCTAATTGTTTTTGTTTTCTTCATTTTCTTTGATCTCCTTTACATATTTTTCTACTTCTTCTTGATCTAACAATTCATATTCGTTATCAGTCAAAAGAATATTTTGCCAATCATCAATGAAATGATACGTTTGCCCATGAATATAAGGCTCTCGTCCTCCATCCAATGTCTGCTTAATATTTGGATGTTTTAATAAATCATATTTTTTATCTTTAACAGGGCGTTCTCCCTTAATAAAAAGAAGTCCATAGTTGTTATCCAACAATCGAACTTCATCTGCGGTTAAAAGCTCTCTTCCTGTCTGTTGATAATTTGTAGAATAATTACCACTTCTTCCTTCAGATTTGCCATACGTATTTGTATCCAATGTTTCTTTTCCCAGCAATTCACTGATGTATTTATGTGTACTTTGTTCATTACCACCTAGGTAATACGTTTCATCACAGTTACCTAAAATGGATTCCCAGCTATCCTTGTATAAAGCTTTGATCTGAGCCAGGTTCTGTAAAATAATGGATACAAAGATCTGTCTTGAACGCATCGTTGAAAGAAGTTTATCAAATTCATCTGGTAAAGCAACATTGGCAAATTCATCCATCAAGAAATGGACGGGTACAGGAAGTTCTCCACCATGTACAAAATCCGCCTGGTAATACAACATTTGAAATAACTGGGTGTACAACATTCCCACTACAAAATTGAATGTGGAATCGTTGTCTGGAATAATCGCAAATAAAGCCGTTTTTCTTTCTCCAATCTGTTCTAATTCCATCTCGTCATATTTGGTTAATGATGCAAGTTCTTCCAAATTAAAAGCAGCAAGTCTTACACCAACCGAAATCAGAATCGATTTGGCGGTTTTACCTGCTGCCTGTTTATATATTTTGTATTGTTTTAAAGCTAATGAATTAGAATCTATCATTTCTAGTCTTTTAAATAACTCATCTAATGGACTTTCGTAGTCTTCTTCATCTTCTTTGACTTCTGCATAATTGAGCATTTCCATGATCATGGTGATGTTTTGTTCATCTTCTGGTGCATAATGGTACAGATATAACATCAGCGCTTCCAATAGTGCTGTTTCACTCTTTTCCCAGAATGGATCATTGGTAGAAGAACCTTTAGGTGTTGTATTACGGATCAAGATGGTAATTAATTTAAGTACATCCTTATCACTTTGAATATAGTGGAATGGATTATATCCAAGAGATTTAGACATATCAATCAAGTCAATGACTTTAATGACATACCCATTCTCTTCTAATAGATGACCAACACTTCGAATGATTTCGCCTTTGGGATCCAATACAACAAAACTTGTATTACACTGCATGATGTTTGGTTTTGCATAAAATCTTGTCTTTCCAGCACCAGAGCCACCAATCACAACTGTATTTAAGTTTCGACGATGTTTTTTACCATCTAACCCCATTCGTACATTTTGTGAAAAGACTTTGTTAGCAAAGTAATCTTTATTCGCGTATTTCTTACAAACAGTATTGGGATTTGCCCATTTAGCTGATCCGTATTCTTCAGTTCTTCTATAGTTTTTAGCTGAAGATAAATACATCCCAACACCTAATACATAGATTATCAGAAAGATATCGATTGTTTTTAATGTTGAATTCGTCCATTGAATTTGAAATGGATGATTTAAAGCTTCATTAAGATTTGGAATTGCATTGATTAATCCTTTATCCATGTAGGGTGCAATAAGCAATGCAAACCAAATTGTTGGTATTAGTAATAAGCCAAGAAACACATATTCATCTTTTTTAGCATCTCTCATAATGATCTTTTATAGAAGGTGAATTTGCATCACAAACTTTTACAATCAATGAATCTAGAAAGTCATAATTCTTATGTGCCATGCGTTGTTTGTCTCTTAAATCGGCAAGAGCACGTACAATAATTCTTCTTTCTGTATCATCGACTTGGATTTCAATCATTTCATCATTTTGTTTTTTAAACCAGTTACGCATATTTGTCATCTCACTTTCTTTTTGGATTTCTTTCTTACCGGATATTTTGGTGCAGAAGATTTTAACTGTTCTTGCTTAATATCTTTTAGCTCCTGACGAACAGATGGTCTATCCGTAGTAGCTGTTGATTTTTTTCTTTCGACGGTTTTCTTCTTGTTTTCTTTCTTCAATGTTTTTGAAGATGGCTCGAACGGAGTACCGTCCTTGCTTGTCCGAGCCTTGTTGGGGTTTGATTTTTCATCCATCAGTTTTGATAACAATGCATCATGTTCTTCATCACTTAAAGGCTTTGCATCTTTGATCTTTTGTTGGGATAAAACCGATTCACGAATTGCTTTAGTATCAATGGTAGCTAAGTCAAATTTATCTACCATTCTAGATATCTTAGAAGCATCTTCTGCTTTGACCATGATATCTACGATCCCATCTGTATTGTTCTTTTCTTTTAATACAGAATAGAGGACACCATAATGTTTTGCTTCTTCACAAAACTTTTTTAAGTCAGAATGGTGAATCGCGAATACTTTTAATTCCTTATTGGATTTTAATAGGTTATCTAGATTTGTTTTTCCTTTGATTTTCTTGTTGTCACTAATGATTGCATACAAAGTGACAGCTAAAGATTTGGCAGCTGTACCACCAGCTTTTAATCCAATTTCAGCAGCTACTTGAATACCTTCTAATGTCATCTTCATCATTTGATCTGCAGTATCGGCACTGTTCATAAATTCAAGCTCCTTTCGTATTCTTTTTGTGTTTGCATACGCTGTGTTTCTAGTGCATTTATCATTTTTAGTTTTTCTTCAATATCGGGTACTCTCTTTTCTATATCTTCGCATATTCGAATTTCCTTTTTCCCATGTGCAATTTTAGAAGTGAGTGTATCTCGATCTTGTTCTAATTGTTGTTTCAAATCATGATTACGACATCTTTTGATTTTGTTGTAAATGGATTTTCTTTGATTCATCCAGTTTTCTATTTGATTGTTTAATTCCAATTTAAAAGCAAGCACATCTTCCACTGTTTCAAGATTATGTTTGCCAATGAATGTATTTTCGTTTGTGATTTTGTCCATATAAATCAAATCCTTTCTAAGTGATGGACTTGGATATTTTTGTGGTATGCCTTTTGGTTTTAAGATACCTAATTCAAAACAATATCGAATATACATCGCTTTGATTCCTTTTAATTTTCTATGATTGCCTTGATATTCTTTACAAGGTATAACATCTTTAACAGATGACTGCATGGGAAACAAGAAGTTACTGTTAATCTGTTCCATCAAATGTTCTTCATTATAGCGATTATCACGAGTCAGTTTATAAAAGCGAAATGTTCTTTTAGATTGTGGATGTTTTAAAGTCCAATGTTTACCATTCAAATTTACAACATATCCAATTTCTTCAAGACTAGATTGAAACTGTTCAGGTGTTCTTGCATACAATAAAACAGAATCCACGTCATAGCGAATCAATTTCCGTAAATAGATAGAATCATTCTTTTCTGCTTTCCATTCTCCATAATTCATCGCTTTGCCTTCCGGTTTTGTGATGACAGTTAAACCATGCTCTTTACAGATTGCATCATTTAATTCACGGAAGTGATCGATATCAGCTTTCTTATTGTCATACTTTTTACCATCTACCCAGGAAACGGAGTTTACCACGAAATGATTGTGTAGATGGTCTTTATCCAAATGAGTAGAAACAACCACTTCAAATCGATTGCCCCACATTTGTTTAGCAAGCTGAACACCTAATGCATTGCATTGTTCTGGTGTCACTTCACCTGGCTTAAAAGATTGCACCGCATGAAAGGCAAGGCGACCATCCATCTTGTTGTAAGAAAGCTTTGTATTCATCATCTGTTTTAAGGCCGTACGAGGTTCACAATTGATTCCGGTAATAAACTCTTTTTCGTTTGTTTTATAGCCTTGGGTAGTGTAAGTTAAAACTTCTTTTAAACCATCACTCATATCTTCTTTTGTTTTATCTGGATTTTTAATATAGTTTAGGACACGATTTAAATCATCTTTTACTGCCCATATTTTGGTAATTGCCATACTTCCTCCATATTGATTGGTTGTCGAATCAAAATCATAATCTCATTGATTTGATCTTGCAGCTTTTCATAGTTTTCCATGTAAAAGGATTTATCCATTGCATTTTGTGTATAAACAGATATCGCGATTTGATTCATGTTTTCAGCAATCTCTCTTAAAATTTCGATTACTTCGATGAATTCTTTAGTAGGCGCAGGTCTAGGTAACAAACCGTTTATACACATTCGAAGGTAAGATTCTCGTGATAGATTTGATTCTTTAACCAGATTGTTAAGATGATCCAAGTCATTATTCGTTAATCTGACTTTGATTTCTTTTTTCTTCGATTTTGTTTTCATCCGAAAGTGCTTTGATTCGTTCTTCATTTTTGATTTTTTTCTTTTCGATATTGGCAATTCTTTTAATGATATCTTCGTATTTTATCATTTTGAAATCCCCAATCTCTAATGAAGCAATTGCGAATATTTATGTTTATTGATTCGCTTTTCATAGTCATCTGCTTTTTCTAAAATGTGTTCGTCTTTATCGTAATGATACAAATGATCAGATAGCTTTTTATCAGGATCGACCATCTCTGATTTGTTAACTGAAAGAAGCATTTCTTTGACATGATCAATATTTAAAGATGGCGAATCACATAATGCAATACACTCATCTGTTGATGATGGAATAATATATAAGTTATGTTCTAATTTTTCAGCCAAATCATTTAAAACCCCTGCATAGAACATTGTGGCTGCACCATCTGTCTTGTGTTCATTTGTCAAAACAACAAGTTGATGTTCTTTTTCTTCTAAGGCTATATCTTTTGGAATTCCCATCAACATGGTTTCTAGTGGAAGAATTTCAGGCTTCATCATGTTTGGAGATGAGATAAGTGCATCATTATGAAGTTTATTTACATCGATTCCATAGGCATCCATCAGTTGATTTGTAACCTTGGCTGCACAAAAACGTTCATCCGTAGTTTTGATCATGACCTTATAAACAATCGCAAGATCTCCAATAATGGTGTGAGGCATAGTGGTTAAATCATTTTTATTTTCTTCAGCATTGATAACTGTCATAAACAAATAATCTTTCACAGCATTGTAATCAAGCAGAGCATTAACATCATCTAAAACTTTGTCGTTGTGTACCATTTTCCACTAACCTCCATCTTAAAATTCTTAAAATAAAAAGCCAATCTTTCTAGATTAGCTGTACTGAATTCCATAGTTTCTATATTATTCATTTTCTAAGTTCTCCATTTCTTCATACAATCCATAGAAGGGATCACTGGTATCTATTTCATTTACTTCATCTTCATAACTATCAATCGCAAATATCATGTATTCAACAATATCGTTATACATATTTCGTTTTGCTTCTTCTAATGCATTGATTCCTTCTTCAAAGGAAATTGTTTCTAAAGTATTTGTGGAAGTTTCTTTTGCATATGTGTAATTTGTAATGGTATCTTCTACAGATTCCAACATGAGTAATTGTGCCTGTACGATTTGTTTATCTTTTGAATGTAAGTTTGCGTAATTATAAATTCTAGTGTTGTAAGTCATTGTTCTTTCCTCCTTTTGACTTTGGCTTTTCCGTATCCATTTCATCGAGTTCAATGGAATAAACTCGTTCATTTTGTTGTTCACCAAAAAGTTGAGCCATCAATTCTGAATCGTTCTTTGTGGATTCATAGGCATTCAAATATTCATTATCCACAAGATGAAATTTCTTCTTTTGCGTTTTTTCATTTTCTACAAGTTCTGTAGCTGTAATCTTTAATGCAGCTTCTTCATTAAGTTCCAAGCTATCTGGTGTTTTATTTAAGTCCATCAACAACAATGTTTCATTAAAAAGGATTGGTTCTTCATCCTTCAATGCTTTCATCTGTTTAAACATGATATTTAAAAATTGTTTCTTTACCTGATCATTAACCAATACTTCTACAGGCTGATCTAGAATATCTTTATAATGTTTTGATGGGACAACGGTCGGCTGCTTTGTGTCTGGATTGATATAGGCATAGGTCATACGACTGATATTTTCACAGACTTCTTTTATCTTCATTTTCTGAAATAAATCAAATTGTTTATTCAAATTGCATCACCTTTACTTTCTAAATTTGAATAATAAAAAAGAGAAAGTATCTACTTTCCCTTAATAATAATCACAAATTATATTTTTTCGGATTTCTTTCATGCATCCTCATCTTTCCAAAAGAAATGGCGGGTGTCTTACCCGCCTATGTGTGGACCCGGGTCTTACGACCAGCCCAAGCTTTTAAAAGCTCTTCTTTGCATAATCATCATAGCTAAATAATGCTTCAAAATCAAATTGTTTGTATTTCTCATAAATTATTTGTTGTTTTATTAACATATAATAACAATTCATTTACATCCTTGTGCATTTTCGGATGTTCATCTATGCATTGATATTTTGAATTCAGAATAGAAATGATTTTTGCTGTTGCACCAATACCAACTTCATCATTATCTAGATGGAAGATAATTGTTTTGATATTTGGATTTCTTTCTAAATACGCTTTTAGTGCAATAGGAATATCCGCTTCTGATTTACTCGTAATCTTATCACTGGCTCCGGCAAGAGACAGATAATTAAATTCGGTATAATCCATTTCATCCATTTTCAAAAGAGTCATATAGGATAATAAATCAATAGCTGCTTCAAACACATGAAGAACATCATTATTTACATTTGTGTAGTTGAAACTAAATGCTTTATTACTTCCAGCATGATCCAATTTAAAATTTTTAAAGATACTTCGTTTAAATGCATACGCTGGTTTATCTTTATCATATCCAACAAACACTGCATTCTTGAAGTTAGCGGATTGATAAATCATTCCTTTGGATATGAAATCATCCACAATTCCTTTATCGATTTTTCTAATTTCACATAAATAACGAATCACTAAATCATTGTTCTTATCTTTAATAGGTAATTCAAATGGTTTTACAGGTTTTGGATGATAATAAGTGGTAACTGGTGCACTCACATTCATTAAATCTGATAAATAGTTACACGCATCTTTAAATTCATATCCTTCCACAATAATCAAATAATCAAGTGCAGATGTTCCACCTTTGCCTTGTGACCACCAATACCATTTTCCATTTGAAAAATGCAAGGAATCATGATCTCGATGATAATAATCTGTTCTCCCATTTTTTACTAACAGGTCTGGAGCATAGTTTCTTAAATAATCAAAAGCAGATAAGGTTCTTACTTTTTCTAGAACGTCTTTTCGTATAAATCGTTGACTCATCTTTCCAACTCCTTGTTTTTTGGTGCCATTTTTGCAATTCCATGTTCTTTACAAAACTTACGTACACCACTTGGATTTTCTTTTGTGGATAATTCGAATTCATCTGTATAAACCGTTTCGACTTTGTATTTTTGTTCCTGGATATTGTGAATCCACTGATTCATAAATCGATTGAGTTCATTAGCACGAAATGGATCACCATCCACTCGTTCATAAAATTGAAGGTTATCCTGTTGATAAGACTGTGGATAGAGCAGTCTGTTATCTTTATCCACTGTAAATTCAATATCTGGATCAGCCATTAGATCTCCATTCAATTCATAGTTATGAGCCATCGCAAAACGATTTTCATCAATGATTTCCACATTCAGATCCATAAAGCCAGGTGTTGCATATTTCATGTAGTAAGCATCATTTGTAAGTAATGGTTGGGCAATCTGTTCAAATAATTCATAGTTTCTATGTTCGATTGAATTTTCAATAAACCAGTTCTTACTTAAATCAAAATTGGGATCCGTGAATGCTTCAAAACATATTGTTCGTAGTGTTTGATAATAGTCGTGATTGTTTCCAAATAAAAAAGCTTGATCAGAATATTCAAGCTTACTATTGATAACATCATAGATTTGTTGATCCACCATTTCATGAATATCCGAAGTGGATACATTTGGATCATTTAATGCATCTTTATATTGTTCCATCAAAGAAGAAACTTGAATCACAATATCATGATTCATTTGTTCCATTTCTAATGGTGTTATATATTTACTTTTCATTTCTATCATATGCAGTTTCTCCTTGAATACAGGTTCTAGTTGTTCAATCATTTCATGAGCCGTACTTTGAATATTAACTAAGATAGATTTCAATTCATCAAAATCTTTATCAGCATAGCTAGCAATATAACCAAATGAATATTCAGAAGTATCTAGTCCAAAATGATCACATAATACAAAAGCCAACGATTCGGCTTCAATTTCTCGTTGGCTTTGATTTTTATCTGTTTGTTTATGAAGTATGCTGTGAGCATACTCATGAATTAATGTTTTGGCAATTTGTAGATCTTCCAAATCTTTATTAATCACAATCTTATCTTCTTTAGGAGAATAGTATCCCTTAGCTCCTGTCATGAGATTCAAATCTTCTGTTTCTGTTTTAAATTCAATGAGAATTGTACAGATAGATTGCACGGATTGAATGATTGCCTTAGCTTCATTATTAGAACCCGTTAAATCATGAATCAAAGAGGGAAGAGGATCACCAGAAGTTTGTGATATATCAAATACAGTAGTTGTTTTAAAACGAGTCACATTCACTTGCCGTTGTTCTTGAATAGGTGAACCAGCTTCATCCAATTCAACATTTCCGTTTTCATCTACTTTATTAATTAATCGATCTTCTTTATACGTTACAGGAGCAAGAATCATCAATCCTTTTTCACCTTTATCCACATGACGATTAAAGTTTGCCTGCCAGGAACGATATCCTGCAACTAAACTTGCATCTGGCTTTTGAGCCAATATCAATAAAGTGTTGTTCAATGAATAATTGTGGAATTTGCTGCAACAAGATAAATATCGTTTAAAAGAATCAGAAGAATAAACATCTTTTACACCTTGTTCAATCATCTCAAAAGCTTGTTTAGTTTTTTCATCCGAAGATTTATAATTAGACATCTCATCACCGTCCTTTCTAAAATAGGGTAAAAGAAAAGCACTACCGAAGTAATGCTTTCATATGGTATCTCAACATGAATTTATTCATTAATATCCACGATATTTATAAAGCATATCACTGAGCTCTTCATTTTTCTTTATAAAATCCAACAAATATTCTTTGGTTATTTCAAATTGAATATTTCCATCTTTTTTTCGAGTTTTTGTCGCAAGTATTTGCTCTCCTTGTTTTGATGTAATTCTAAATCCATGAATTATTCTATTTCTCATCTCAACTATTTCAGAAAATAATATTTCAATATCCTTATTTCCTGTATTTCTAGAAATTGTATCTGCTATAGATTTTTTAAGTTTTCCAGATTCCAAATCAATAAGATTATACCAATCATATGCATTGCTTGTATGAATAATATTTTCTATAATAAATCCATTATTTGAACTAAAGACACACAGAGCACTACCCAACAATTCACGATATTCTTTTGAGGGTAATGATTGTCTTGTGTAAGGTTCGTACATTTTTATGCCTCCTCGTTTTGTAATCTATCTAATCCAACAATAGCATAGAACTATTAACATTTCATGAATTTATAGATTTTTTGAATTAGTCTGTTCTTTTTGCTAGTATCACAATTCTCTTGTTATCATTTCTTGTATCGCAAGTCACTAAAGTCATCAGCTTATCATCCGTATTGACTGAAATACCTGTTTTATAAAGCCCTCGATTGATAGAATCAGAAATAAAGGCATTGAATGAAGTATCTGAATCCCAACTGGATTGTGTAAATTCTAAAGAATCATTTAAATTGTTTAGATCTACATTCATTACTTCAAATATCTGATAAGTTCTTGTTTCATTTTCTGTAATGAACTTGAATGTTTGATGTTCTTTGTAGCAGCTTTGATCAATATAGCTCATTAATGGAGTAAAAATGATACTATTCCATTTACTAGAATGCCCATAGATGACAACATTTTTAGAATCAATATTTCCATCTGCTGATACAAAAGGGATACCTGCATTGGCATATTCTTTCTTGATGTTTTTCCGCACATAGTAGTCATTATCTGGAGCCTGTACAACAGGTTCATAAATAACCCGATTATCGAATTCTAGAATACCAACTACGTCTTTATTTGTTTTTTGGAGTAAAGATTAAGAAAGCTCCTTTTCAGAAGCTCCTTATCATCTTTATTATCCTTTGCTGTTTTACTTGGTTTAGATTCTACATAGTATTCTGAATAATCATAAGATTTCTTTGTTCCAAACTCACTATATAGAATGCCACCTAATAGACTTGTAGTAACTATCGCAAGTGCTGCTATTTTTATTTTCTTATGTTTCATACTATTTATACCCCTGTATTTGGAACAACGATACGTGCATTTTCAAAATAATAAATGATTGTATCCGTATCCTTATCACCTTCAACTTTATAAGCTTTGGATTTATCGGCTAACTGATAAGAAGTAGGCGCTTTGATTTCCTTGAACTCATATTCATGGCCGTAAATGGCATCCGCTAATACAGCTTTTCAATCTTTGATCACATGTTTACTATCCTTGTCATCATCAACTTTACGAGAATAATAAATTCCATCATCTACATCTAAGATGATTTGTTTATTTTCATCCGTTTTAACTGTCTTGATGATCTTTTTGAAATCTTCATCCTTAGAGATTTCGTATTCTTCATTAGCATCATCACCAACGATCATTAACTGACCAGATGCAAGGGTAGTGACAAAAGATTTAGCTGTCTTATCATAGACTTCAAAAATGGCTCCATTTAAGAAATGATCATGATGATCTTTATCCACCTTGTTGACATCTAGTTCAATACGACGTTTTTCATTGTGCAATTCCATAGGAACGATAACAGTTGATTTTGTTGTATCTTCATCATAGTTGAATGTGAAATCATGTTTTTCTTCATCTAATTTAAAGCCTACATTTGTTTCAAGTTCTTTAACGTAATAATCACCTGTAGGAAGATCTAAATGTTCAACATTTTTACCATCTTTATCAATCGTTAATGTGCCAACTAGTCCATCAGCAGGAATGATGACTTTATCATCTACAGTAATATCCTTTTTAGAATAAACACCAAAGACAACATCTTTGTAGGCTTCTTTATCTTCATCTTCAAATGTCTTAGTGATCTGTAAATCCAACTTTTGTCTTTCGTTGACATAAGACTGTTTGATTTCGACTACATCGATCATCTGACCCGCATATTCAATATCAAAGTTATAGCTGTTTTCATCTAATACATATCCAGTCTGTGTTGTGGTTTCTTTAATAGAATATTTACCTAACTGAAGCAATGATGAAGTTGTAACACCATCACCTGTAGTAAATGTATCTACAACATCTCCTTTGTGGAACCATACTGTTCCTTCTGGAGTAACGATATCTTCACGTGCTGTGATTTCATACGTAACACCAGATAGATATTTTTCTTTATAGACTGGTGAATAAAGTGTTCCATAATCTGTTTCGGATTCTTTAGCTCCTGACAACATTTCACCACTCTTTTCAACATAGACCTGTCCTTTTTGTGTTTTGTTGTCAAAGTTCATAAAAATTTCTGTACTTGATCCATCTACATTGATTGGAATTTCCGTATCTTTTAATACGTAGCCATGTGGTGCTTTGATTTCAACCAATTTATATTCTCCATATTTTAAAGGAGCAGGTAAGTGAACAGAACCATCCTCATCGGTTTTAAATACATCTGTTGTATATTTTTTAGGATATGTCACAGTCTGAGTTACATAGTTTCCATCTGCATCTTTGATTTTGAATTCAACACCAGCAGCAGGAATACGTTTACCTGTTTCACTGTCCGTTTTATAGATGGTTAATTCGGCTTTGATTGTATCGTTATAGATATTGTAAAAATAGGTCTTTTGATCTTTATCAATCTTTACTTCAAATGGTTTTAAAATATCATAGCCAGTTGTTTCATGTTCTTTGACGATATATGTTCCATAAGGAAGATAATCACTGATTGCTCGACCATCTTCATCCGTTGTTAGTGTAGATACAACTTTGCCACTTGATTTTAGGATAATATCAAACTTAAATCCTTTACCAGGCTTTTGAACATTCGACTGGAATAATCCATATTTCTCTTTATCGATTGTCTTGGCAATTTCAATACGACCTTTAATAACCTGATCTTTGATTGTTGTAGAAAAAGTTGAAGGAGTATTATTACCTGAATATTTGAGTTCAACACTATTACAAGAACTGTTTGTTAAATATCCTTCTGGAGAAGTGACCTCACATACATTCAAAGTTGTTCCCACTGGATATTTTTTAGATTTAGCTTTTGAACCATTTGTCGTAATTGTTTCTAAAGTATTTCCACTTGAATCTTTGATGGCAAATGTTGCTCCATTGAAAGTTGCATCACCTTGCGTAGATGTTCCAGTTTCTGCATCTTGCTTTTCAACTTCGATATCAGCATATAGCAATTCAAAATTTAATTTGAAATTAGGAGAAGGATCTCTTCTGCTTGCCAGATAAATAACACGCTGATAACCTCCACTTCCATAAATAATATTGACGTCTCTTGCTCCAAAGTTTCTTGAGAAGGTAAGTGTTTTATCATAGTTTTCTGAAGTGATGGATACCGTTAAATCATTTCCATTTACAGAAGCATTAACACCATTTCCACTTGTAATAGAATAATTGCTTAATGTTCCTTTTGAATCTGTTAAAGTAACTGGAGTATTTAGTCCCATTTTGATTGTTTGGTTATTGAATGAAGGTCTTCCTTGAGGTGTACTTCTTAAGTTGTTAATTTCATTCATTTCATTTGAAATATCATATGTTGTCGTTCCATCCATATAGTACGGTTGATACCAATTGCCAGTAACAACTTGCCAGATCATGATTTGAGTAGCTACATAATAGTTTTCACTTTCATGTCCTGGATAAGAATAACCATAATAATTGATTTCCCAAATAGCTTGTCTTTGGCTTTCACTTAGTTCATCCCATTTGGCACTATCTGGAACATAATCATTACCAGCTATAAACAATTGCATCGGCTCAATACAAAATACGGTTTTATCACCAACATATAAATGTGAGATATAATCAAATCCGTACTGGTTTTCGATATAAATCATGGCATATCGTGTCCCACAGGAAGTTGTATCGGTCATCATCGTATCATTTTCATTTATGATTTGATCCGGAAATACATCTTCCAAATAGCCTAATTCTGTAATTGTATCTAAATCATTTTCTGTAGTAGTTTCTTCTGCATGTACTGTGATTATATTCATAAATGAATTCAATATCACTAGTGCAGAAAGAAAGAACTTGCTGCCTTTCTTTAATATATTTTTCATCTTCTTTTTCCTTTCATTTAGGTTGTTGCAACAAAAAAGCGAGAATTTTTCCTCGCTAAAATAATGTATTTCATTTAGATTAAGTTTTTTGATATCAAGTGATAAATATCTTTATGATAATAAGATAATATTTGCTCATTTCCATATTCTATTTTATTAAATGTTTTATCCTTTTTTTCTTTAGATAGTATTAAGTCAATTTGATTGGTACTCATATTAAGCATATTACCTTTAAGAAGTGTTTTGGGTCTTGAATAAATTCCTTCAGAAAAACCAATTGTTATTTTATTGTCCGATGTAGCAATTACACAACTGACTTTATTTTTGCGAAACCCTTCTTCGATATATAGCTCTTGTGCAAAAAAATTATTTATGTTTTCTAAAGCTGATATTTTTCTTCTAACCGAACCTTTTACACTTTTTTCACTTTGATTCTTTTTTGAAAAATCAAAATCATTTTCAGTAAGAGTATCATTAAAACATTTTTCAAAAAATTCAGAAGGAGTTAGAGTTGTATGAACGCCTACTAAATGCAAGTAGTTATCCTTGTTTGCAACTAAAATATAGTATTTGCGATTCGTAAAACATTTCGAACAAATTAGGTATTGCCGATCAATAAAGATTTTTTTATATATTTTTGATTGATCAATAATTGATTGCCATACCCTATGTTTAAATGAAATATTATTCATACAATTCTCTCTTTCTAAAATTAAAAGGCGATTGCTCGCCTTTTAAGATGTTTAGCAGTTTTCTCTGCACTGGAACAAGTTTTAGGTCTTTGTTCCGACCAATGGTATGGGTTTATAGTCTCCATACCGACTCTTCATTTATAATATATCATTTTTACTAATAAGATACAATTTAAATGAGTTTTCTTATAAACCTTTTTTATTGAATCAAACTTCCATTGCTCCAAAGATTTAATCCATAATAAGCAATGCTGTGATCATTTCGATATACTGGTTGAACAGAATAGTTTGTAATTTCAATATCACCGATGTACATTACTTCATCCAGGTAATACATTCCGCCCACCTCTGCTTCAGCCTGTGAACTATAAGTTGCATAGTAAAAGTTCGTATCCATAATCACATCACAACTTACATCTGGATTGACTCCACCAGGACAAGCATAACATGGCCTTGCTAGTTCTGGAGTAGGTGTAGATTCTACTACAGGTTCTTGTTTGGATTCAGTAGGCTTTTCAATAGGTTGACTTACAACATCTTTTTTTGATTTATCTGATGTATTGGAACTGTTTGAAGTTGAAGATTTTTGGTCTGAACCAGAAGAACTCTTAGTAGAACTTTCTTTCTTGGAATTTTGCCTTTTACCTTCCGAAGAAACACTTGTTGTTTTGAATTCACTTTTGCCCGTAACTTTTTCTTTCTGTTTTTCTTCCTTGGATTCAGGTTTCTTCATTGTATCTCCAGCGCCTGTTTTCTCATCTTTGCCAACATTTTCATGTTCACTAACTATAGCTTCATGTTTACTAACACTTAAAGAAGTATCTTCCATAAACTTTTCCACTGTTGGAACAGATACATCCTGGTTCATGTTGAAAACAATTCCAGTACCAATAAGTACACTTGAAACACAGAACGCAATTAACTTTGTCTTCATTGACTTAACCTCCAATTATATTCACTGATAATTTCTACTATCTTTAAAATACAAGTTCTTCTAAATAATTACCTAGATACAAATATTTCTACTACTTACTCAATAACAACATTTTTTCTTTTTCGGTAGGTAATAAAGATTCTTTCGGTAGGTAGGAGGGGTTTTAGGGGAGGTCACAGTCACACGTCCTGATGCAAAGACAAACTGCCCCTCCAACAGTTTGGAAACAATCACAAGTAGAAAAAAAGCAGTTGCACATTCAACTACCGTTCTTGTTCTCGTGATCTTTTCTTTGCCCAGTTTTCTAGCAAGTGAATCATAAGATCCTTTTTCTTGCCTGGTGTGAAGTCCTTGGGAAAATATTTATCGATTTCCTTCATTTGAAAAGATAACTTTTCTCTTTGATTTGGTTTTTCTTCCGATAAAGTATCTTCAATGAATTCTGTAGTTAGCTCGCCATCATGACTCAACCGCTTGAATTCCTGACATTGAGCAAGTGACGGTGTCCTTTGATTTTCAACAATCGCATTGGCTAAATCATACTGTTCGGATTCTGTTAAATATGAAAGTTCAACAGCCGGATTAAATGCAATCTTGATTTCATTTTCATGTCGTCCATCTACCATTTCCTGTAATGGTTCAATCAGATAGGTTAAGCGAATAAATCGTTGAATTTGTTTCCTGCTAATTCCAACTTGCTCAGCCAATGCATAATCAGAACGATTTTCTTCATCTGACTTCGGGCCAACTTGACCCGAAGTTGTCTTATATTCAATTCCTAATTCATCATCTGGTATTTCTTCAATTCGTTTTCCTTGATGTTTCATGGCTTCCAATCGCATTTTGTAGGCATAACCACGTTCGCTAGGATAAATGTTTTCTCGTTGAATATTGGAGTCGACCATTAAGATAGTTGCCTGGTCATCATCCAAATCACGGATAATTACATTCATTTCCTTTTTTCCTAGCTGTGACAAGGCAAATTTACGCCTGTGACCGGAAATCATTTCATACGTTCCATCTTTTTTGGGACGAACTAATGCAGGCATCAGCATATCGTTTTCTTTAATCGAATCAATAAGCTTTGCCATATCCTCATCCATCGTGACATGGAAGGGATGTTCTTTAAAATCTGTAATCTTATCTATAGGAATCGCCATTACTTTTTCGCTATTAGCTTCTTGTCTTTCTTCTTCCGTAGAAAAAAGGGAATCATAGCTAGGCAATCCTAAATCTAGTTTTGGCAAATGTGCCACCTCCTTTAAAATAGAGTAAGTTGTATCGTGTTTTTCATTGCTTGATTGTTCCATTCATCAATAGCTTGATCAGAAGTTTGTCTAGTCTGTGCCCTGGCAGAACACAAAGTACATGTAACATATTGACCATAATAGCCATTGATTCGTTTACTGTCCCAGTCTATCACCAAATGTGCTGCACCATGACTATAGGGCCATCGTTTAATTCTAGTCATTTAACACTTCAAACGCCTCAACACCGACAATGGTTGAATACTGTTT
>ENA-ORKM01000090-ORKM01000090.1-human-gut-metagenome-genome-assembly--contig:-NODE-90-length-23107-cov-6.31867_pt1 | contig 23107 bp, 28 predicted proteins | sample MGYA00243059_ERZ508807 | MGnify/ENA primary metagenome ERZ508807 (study PRJEB26277, sample SAMN04329813) | human gut metagenome | biome: human-associated habitat | host: Homo sapiens | place: USA... | reverse complement strand
CACTTTTTTTTAAGGTATCTTCATGGCACCAAATGCCGTTAAGAGCGCTTTAAAGACAGCCGTTTTCACATCCTATATGTTAGAAAAATTAGGCTATAAAAATGTATCGCCTGCTTACAATGATGAAAGAACGGATATCATTCAAACTTTAGAGCTTGGTTCCAAAGAAAATCTTGTTAGCTTTACACAAGGCATTCAATCCACTAGTCCTATTGATTCATTTGTTCGTGTTATGGCTGCTCCAATGCCTGGCTATCCATTTGATGAAGTTATGGCTGCTGGAAGCTTTACACAAGGAAGTACAATCGAACTAAGTGCAGATGCTCCAGTCGTTGAACCCTATACTTTATATATGCAGGGTGGATTAACATTAGAATATGTGTATTTATTTTAGAATATTGTATATTTTCTATTCTTCTTGCCTTAACAAATATGAATTACAACTAAGAAGCCTAGTGCATCTTTTTTGTTTCAAACGATTGTCGAATCATTGCATTATTTTGTGCAACGATAAGCGAATCGTTGCAAATCGATTCAAACGATACTTCAATCAATAAAGAATAAAAGTGGTCAATCCACTTTAAATATAGGAATTTAACCACTTTTTTAACAGCTACCCATCTGTCCACCATCAATACGAATGATGGAATTGTTGATAAAGTTAGCTTCATCACTAATTAAGAAACGAACAAGATAGGCCACTTCTTCTGGCTTTCCATAACGTTTCACCATGATTTTTTCTGTTTCTTCCTTTAAGAACTCTTCGTCATAGCCATCTAGTTCATTATCGGTTCCAGAACTCTTCGTCTTAGCCATCTAGTTCATTTTCGGTTCCAATAAATCCGTTCGCAACACAATTCACATTGATATTTTGTCCATATTCAGCCGCAAGATTGTGTGTCATTGAAATCAAGGCTGCTTTTGAAGCATCATAATCGATACACATTGGATAATATGTATTAATTCCGTTGGTACTTGATATATTGATAATTCTTCCATATTCTTGATCCAACATGTGTTTATACACTCTTTTACTACAGTTAAAAGCACCTACAACATTTACATCGAATGTTCTTTTAAATTCTTCGGCATTTTTTAAGTGAAATAGATTGGAAAGATCTACAGCCGCATTATTAATTAATATATCTACTCCACCCATCTTCTCTTCAATTTCACTAACCATTATATTTACTTGATCTACATCGGATACATCAGCACAAATGGTAAGACAACGAACATGATATTGAGATTCAATTTTTTCTTTTAATTCTTTGGCAGGCTGTTTAGAAGTTAAATAGTTAATGACAATATCATAACCATGTTTTGCGAGTTCCAATGCGATTGCACTTCCAATACCACGAGCACCACCTGTAATTAAGACGACTTTATTCATAGTTAAAAAAAGAAGAGCGATTAAGCTCTTCCTGCATATTTTCCATCTGTTGAGAATACAACGATTTTTTCACCTGGTTCGATGAACTGTGGAACTCTTAATGTTAATCCAGTATCTGTAGTTGCATCTTTAGTTTGGTTAGATGGTGCACCTTTGATGGCTGGATCTGTTTCAGCTACTGTCAATTCAACTTTTTCTGGGACAGAAACAGATAATAATTCTCCTTCGAAGAACATCAAAGATACTTCAGCCCCTTCAACAATAAAGTATTTGTTGAAATCAACTTGGTCAGCTGTTAATTCATAAGTATCGTATGTTTCTAAATCCATGAAGTAATATGTAGAATCTGCTTCATATGAGAATTGAGCCGCTTTTTTAGAAATATTAGCTTGTTCAAATTTAGTTGAAGCATTGAAGTTTCTTTCTTGTGTATTCCCTGTTTTTAAGTTTTTCATCTTAGTTTTTAAGATAGCTGCACCTTTACCAGGTTTAACATGTTGGAAATCTAATACTACCCAAGGATCACCATCAACGATTAAAGTTAATCCTGTTTTAAAATCACCTGCAGAAATTGCCATAATTTTTCACTCCTATTTTCTATAAATATTTTTTACACGCTTTATTGTACCATATCCTCATCATTTTTAGAAGAATGAGTGTGCTACTTTCACTCCACTTTATTTTCCTTAAACAATTTCATCATTTCATTCGTTAAACTAAATTCTCCCGGTTGAAGAATGATTTCATCTCTTTGAACCCAATCCGCATATTTCAATTCATTGATATCCATAGATATTTCATCATTGCCCTTTACATCGCAAAAGAACCCCAACAAAATATCATTAGCACTTCCCCAAGGCTGAGATTTATAGTAACGAATATTGTTGACTTTGATTCCGGCCTCTTCCATAACTTCACGTTTTACCGTTTCTTCAACCGTTTCTCCAATTTCAGTAAAGCCCGCAATCAACGCATTATACTTAAATCCTGTACGATATTTTGTCAACAACAACTTATCTCCATTGATTACACCCACAATGACAGCTGGCATAATTCTTGGATACACTGTGTTATGACATTCTGGACAAACCATAGCTCTTTCCTTTGTTGAATGCACCATCTTATGTCCACATCTTCCGCAGAATTTAGTATCTCGATACCAATCCGCCAAATGCTTTCCGGTAATAGCCGCAAATAAATTGTCTTTTGGACCAATTCCTTCAATACGCAAACTTCTTTCTTCAACATACCCATATCCAGATGGAATCTGATCCTCTCCTAATTGCATATCACATAAGAAATATTTCATATTATCAATTGAAAACAAATAGCGATACTCTACATTTTCAACTTGTATGTCACTCACTTTAGGAAAAACAACTTCCTTATTTTCAAAACAATTTAAATGAATTAAGATCCTTCCATTCACAATACACAGCAATACATCCTCTTGAGTTGCCTGTACATTAGGATCAAATTCATTGTGTAATTTATGTGGATAAATATCTTGTACCATTTTCTGATGCCCCCTTGTAAATTTATACATCGTATTCCTGCAATCACAAGGATACGACATCCTTTTTATCATCTAAAAATCAAGTATATCATGTAATTTAAGAATATTTTAGATAAGTTTAAGGATTTTGTCATTGTTTACTTATGTTTTGAATGATATAATCTGTTGACTACAGGGAGAGGGCATATGTTTACTACAAAACACTTTATATAGATAGGAATATGTATTCTATTTATCCTAATTATGAATCACTATGCGAAAAAAGAAGATTTCACGCTACAAAATGCTTGTTACTTCTTTATGTTTATATGTTTACTTAGCGAAACCACAAAAATGATGTCAGATATGATTCCAAGTACACATGGAGGAATGCACTTAAATCCGCAATCCCTTCCATTCCATATCTGCAGTATCTTATTGTTTATTGCGGCCTACATTACTTTTGGAAAGGATGGTCCACTAAAACAAAAAATGATCAACTTCTTTGCGGTTGTCGGTACGTGCGGAGGAATCGCGGCTATCTTGATTCCAACGTATGGCGTTGAATTTAATGTAGCCAATGTATATCAATGTTTCATGTATCATGCAGCATTAACATGGTTTTCTCTATATTTGATTCGTTTCAAACATGCAAACCTAGGTATGCAGGCATTTAAAGACAATCTAGTCGTATTATTTGCGTTATTAGTTTTCAATTTATATATGAATTCTATTTTAGCAGTCTATGATACAAACTTTATGTTTATTGTAAGACCACCATTAGAAGGACTTCCATTCCTTAACCTAAATCATGGATACTATATCTATTTATTTAGAGTCATCATGCTTGGAGTGATTGGACTTAGCCTATTCCATTTACCATACATAGTAAAAGAAAGAAAAAGCTGTGAGACAGAAAGTGATTTTAACATCGCTTAATCCACAGCTTTTCTCATACTAAAAAGGCCTCGAGTTTAAATTTAGGAGGCATATATTATGAATCAATGACACGAATCAGTTCCCGTCAAACTCATTTGCTTAAAGGAGAGAATTTACTTTTAATTATTATAGTGATTTTAAATAGTTTGCGATTTCATCATCTTGGCAGTTTGGATAGAAATATTCTGCGAAGTGATCACCTGCAATCGTTTAAGATTGCAATTAATGGACGGTGAGGCACAGTTTTAACTTGATCTAAGATCTTTTTATTACGTTGTTCTGGTTCACGACGTTCTTTAGGGTATCCACCACCAAATGTTTCTGAGAACAATTTTTCAAAAGTATAGTGAAGATTAATTTCTGCACCCCATCCAAATCCTTGTGCAAAAGGCATAGCGATACAGTTTCCATCATTTACTTGTCCAAATAAGTAAGCATCAACAGCATCTGTGATGTGTCCACACAATACGTTAGGGAATGAGTTACAAGCAAGCATAGCTCCTTGTCCTGTTCCACATCCTGTTACAACAAAGTCAACAGCTTTCGTAGTTAATAAGATAGATGCTAATAAACCATTTTTTACATATGTTAATTGAACATCATCTTCTGCAGAATACATACCGTAGTTGAATACAGTGTGTCCTGCTTTTTGAGCTTCTTCATTTAATACTTCATAGATTTGTGCATTTTTTGCAGCTTGAGAGTTTTCGTTAATTAATGCGATTTTCATATATTCGACCCTTCCTTTTCTATTCTGGTTGTTTTCCAATATAAGCTAAGATACCACCATCTACATACAATACGTGTCCATTGACAAAGTTACTTGCATCACTTGCCAAGAATACAGCTGGACCCATTAAATCTTGTGGTTCTCCCCAACGAGCAGCCGGAGTTTTACTTACGATAAATTGATCAAATGGATGTCTTGAACCATCTGGTTGTTTTTCACGTAATGGAGCTGTTTGAGGTGTTGCGATATATCCTGGACCAATACCATTGCATTGGATATTGTATTCTCCATATTCACTACAAATGTTACGAGTTAACATCTTTAATCCACCTTTAGCTGCTGCATAAGCACTCACTGTTTCACGACCAAGTTCAGACATCATTGAACAAATGTTGATGATCTTTCCGTGACCTTTTTTGATCATTCCAGGAATAACAGCCTTACTTACGATAAATGGTCCATTTAAATCAATGTCAATGACTTGGCGGAAATCTTTTGCGCTCATTTCCAACATAGGAATACGTTTAATAATTCCTGCGTTGTTAACCAAAATATCAATTGTTCCTACTTCTTCTTCTACTTTTGCCACAAACGCATTGACTGCATCTTCATCTGTAACATCACAAACGTATCCATGAGCTTCGATGCCTGCTTCTTGATAAGCAGCTAAACCTTTATCTACTAATTCTTGTTTAATATCATTAAATACAATTGTAGCTCCTGCTTTTGCGTAAGCTGTCGCAATCGCAAAGCCAATACCATAACTTGCCCCAGTAATTAAGGCAACTTTCCCCTCTAATGAGAAATCTTTCATTTCAAACATATTCTTACTCTTCTTTCTATTTATCTTTGAACGCGGCCTGAACCGTCTCCACCTGCTAATTTCAACACTTCATCCATGCTTACCATGTTGAAATCACCTTCGATAGAGTGTTTTAAGCAACTTGCGGCTACCGCAAATTCAATGGTTGCCTGAGGATCATATCCTTCTAGGCTTGCGGCAATCAATCCAGCTCCAAAGCTGTCTCCACCACCTACACGGTCTACGATCTGCATATTGTATCTCTTTGAGAAATAGTAATCTTTTCCATCATACAACATAGCTGACCAGTTGTTGATATTCGCATTGATTGACTCTCTTAATGTGATGGCTACTTTTTCAAATCCAAAGCGTTTTGTCAATTCACTAGCTACTTCCTTATATCCTTCGCGATTGACTTCACCACTTGTTACATCTGTATCACTGGCCTTGATTCCAAATACATCGGCTGCATCTTCTTCATTGGCAATACATACATCGACATATTCACAGATCTTAGCCATGACTTCACCAGCTTTTTCTTTTGACCATAGCTTGTTACGATAGTTCAAGTCACATGAGATCTTAACACCATGTTCCTTTGCTTTCTTACAAGCTTCTATTGTAAGTTTGGCTACATTGTCACATAAAGCTGGTGTAATCCCTGTAATATGGAACCAAGCACAGTCTTTAAAGATTTCATCCCAGTTAAAATCCGCACTTGTAGCTGTATAGATACTAGAGCCTGCACGATCATAGATAACTTTACTAGGACGTTGGCTAGCCCCTTTTTCTAAGTAGTAGATACCGATACGGTCTCCACCACGAGCAATATAAGATGTGTCTACACCATATTTGCGTAATGAATTGATGGCACACTGGCCAATTTCATGATTTGGAAGACGAGTTACGAATTTGGCATCAAAACCATAGTTAGCTAAAGAAACAGCAACATTGGCTTCTCCACCACCATAAGTTGCACCAAAAGTATCGGCTTGTACAAAGCGATAATATCCTTCGGGTGCTAGACGTAACATGATCTCTCCAAAAGTGACTACTTTTTGTTTCATATTAAATCTCCATTTTTAAATCTGGATTAATCAAATGGATTCCAAATCCAGCTATTTCTAAATCTAAATAAACAAAGTTGATTCGATTTGTCTTTTTATTACGTGTAATACTTTCTTCGACAAACTTCACACCTTGTTTAGAAAGGTGATACATTGCTTTTTCAGGATATGGAGTATAGATTCCAATATGACCATTTTCTCCACGGCCTTTTTTATGTAAAACCTCAAATCCTACACCGGCAAAATTTGATTTTGGCTTTGTGTATTGTGTAAAGTGGAACAAAGAACATAATGTATCTGTCACTTGTTTTGATTCTTCAGGACTATTTGTGTTAATTCCAACATGAATTAACTGGAAGTCCAACAAACTTTTGATAGCTGCTTTTGATAAAGCTTCTATTCCATCCCAATCTTTTGCGACAACCAAATCATTTGGCAACATAAAGCTTCCGCCGATTGCTTCTACATTTGGCAATGAAAGATAATCATGCATATTCTTTGTGTTAATGCCACCTGTTGGCATAAAGTGAACGTTCGCATATGGAGCACTTAGATCTTTTAATTTCTTAGCGCCTCCACTTGATTCTGCTGGGAAGAACTTTAATTGTGTTAATCCCATTGAAAGGGCCATTTCAACTTCACTCGCTGTTGATACGCCTGGATACACTTCCACGTCATGATCCAAACACCATTGAACCACTTTCGTATTAAATCCAGGTGTAATAATAAATTTAGCTCCTGCTTCAACAGCTTCTTTTGCTTGTTCAACAGATAATACAGTTCCAGCACCGACTAACATATCTGGTAATTGTTCTGAAATAGTTTGGATTGCACTCGTTGCATGTTCGCTACGATATGTAACTTCAATAACATCGATTCCACCATTTAGCAGTGCCTTAGCTAATGGGTATGCATCTTCTTTTTCCAGAATCTTAACAACAGGTACGATTCCTGTGTTGGAAATACGATTCATATACGATTCCATAGTTCCACCTTCCATTTTCTATACTTTGCATGTGTCTAGTACGCGTTTACTTTTTAGTAAAGGAAATACGATTCATATACGAATCCATAGTTCCACCATCCATTTTCAATACTTTGCATGTGTCTAGTACGCGTTTACTTTATAGTAAACCAGTTCACCTGTAGTCTAGTATAGTAAACCGGTTTTGTCAACTTGAAAAGTGAAAATATTCTGTTTTTTATTTATTTTAATTTTTTCGTATATATTATAGGTAAGCGTTTCCGGAGTTTGTTAATTTTTGAACAAAATGTGTTGACAATCCATTTTTGAGGTGTAATAATGGTGTTGTCTAGTAAACCAGTTTACTTTTTTGAGGAGGCTATGGAGATTATGGTGCGTACAGTAAATATCGAACCAATTACTAAAGAACAAGAGTTTTTAGCAACACCCGCCCTTACAAAAGAAGAATTAACAAATGCGTTTGAAGAATGTTTAAAACAAGTTGATTTAAATATGGAATATTTCAAAGATCGATTCCCATATTCATGTACTAAAGGTTTAAAGTATCCAATCATCGACAACATCGAATGGACTGATGGATTCTGGACAGGTATGTTGTGGTTGGCATATGAATATACGAATGATAAGAAATATAAAGAATTAGCTGATCGAAATATCGAAAGCTTCTTGCACCGTGTTGAAAATCGTATTGAATTAGATCACCACGATCTTGGATTCTTATATTCGCTATCTTGCGTAAGTGGCTATAAGCTTACAAAAAATGAGCACGCAAAAAAAGCTGCATTGTTGGCGGCTGATAAATTGATGGAGCGTTGGCAAGAAAAAGGACAGTTCTTACAAGCTTGGGGACCTAAAGACAGTCCTGAACATTATCGATTCATCATCGACTGCATGTTAAACATCCCATTATTATATTGGGCAAGTGAAGTTACTGGTGATAATCACTATGCGGATGCCGCAACAAAACACTTCACAACAAGTTGTAAATATGTAATTCGTGATGATGCGAGTGCATATCACACATTCTATATGGATCCAGTTACTGGAGGACCAAGTCATGGTGCTACACGTCAAGGATATTCAGATGATAGTTCTTGGGCTCGTGGACAGGCATGGGGTATTTATGGAATCCCATTAAATGTTCGCTACACGAAAAACACAGAATACGTTGATCTATATAAAGGAATGGCAAACTATTTCTTAAATCGTTTACCAGAAGACAATATTTGTTACTGGGATTTGATTTTTACAGATGATCCCGAACAATCAAGAGATTCAAGTGCAGCTGCCATCGCAGTATGTGGAATGCTTGAAATGGATCAATGGATCAAAGAAGAGGATCCAAGTAAAAAGGTGTATCAAAAAGCTTGTGACAACATCACTCGCTCATTGATTCAAAACTACACTAACAATGATCACAAACCAGGCGATCCAATCTTGTATCATGGCGTATATTCATGGCATAGTGGTAAAGGCGTAGATCAAGCAATTGTATCCATACTGGTAAAAATAAGGAGGAGATAAAATGGCAACACCAAACATCGTTATGACACGTATCGATGAACGTTTAGTTCATGGTCAAGGTCAATTATGGGTAAAATCTTTAGGCGTTAACACAGTAATCGTTGCGAACGATCAAGCAAGCCAAGATGCAATGGCACAAACTTTAATGAAGACTGTAATTCCTAAGGAAGTCGCAATGCGTTTTTACTCAGTACAAAAAGTTATCGACATCATTCACAAGGCAAATCCAGCTCAAACAATTTTCTTAATTGTTAAAGATTGTAAAGATGCTCTACGCCTAGTTGAAGGTGGCGTTCCAATCAAACAAATCAACATTGGAAACATTCACAACTGTGAAGGTAAAGAAAAAGTAACTCGTTCTATTTTCTTGGGTGCTGAAGACAAGGCTGCATTAAAAGAAATGATCGAAAAGTATAACGTTGAATTTAATACACAAACTACACCAAGTGGTTCTGATGGAAGTGTATTAGTAGATATTAAAAATTATTTATAGGAGATAAAAGAATATGCAAATTACATTGTTACAGGCCGTAATCATCGGTCTATGGACAGCATTCTGCTACTCAGGGATGTTGTGGGGTATTTTTACGAACCGTGCTTTAGTTTTAAGTTTCGGTGTTGGTATTGTATGTGGAGATTTAAAAACAGCATTGCAATGTGGAGCAATCGCTGAATTAGCATTCATGGGATTCGGTGTTGGTGCCGGTGGAACTGGTCCTCCAAACCCAATCGGACCTGGTATCATTGGTACATTAATGGCAATCACTATGGATGGTGTTACACCAGAAAGTGCATTATCATTATCTATTCCTTTTGCAGTCGCAATTCAATTCTTACAAACAGCTATCTATACAGTTCGTGCAGGTGCACCAGAAAGTGCAAACAACGCATTGAAAAAACAAGACTTTGGAAAATTCCGTTTACACTCTAACTTAACAATCTTGTTATTTGCTCTTGTTGGATTCTTATTAGGATTCTTAGGTGCGTACAGCATGGATACATTAAGTAAATTAGTAGCATTAGTACCAGCTTGGTTATTAAAAGGATTAACAGTTGCTGTTGGTAGGTTACCTGCTATCGGTTTTGCTATGATCATGAGCGTTATGTTAAAGAAAGAAGTTGTTCCATTCGCATTATTAGGATACTTCTTAGCCGCTTACTTAGGCGTACCAGTAATCGGTATTGCTATTGTCGGAACTGTATTCGCATTAAAACACTATAACGATGCTGGAAATGTCGCTGTCGCACAAGCTGCAACTGAGGAGGTAGAACACGATGACTGGATCTAAATTAACAAAGAAGGATTACACTAAGACTACATTACGTGCTTACTTCTTACAAAATGGTTTTAACTATAGTAACTATCAAGGTTTAGGATACGCTTTAGTTATGTATCCTGCATTCAAAAAATTGTATGGTGATAACCCAGCTAAATTGGCTGAAGAATTAGACAATAACTGTGAATTCTATAACACAAACCCTAACTTCTTACCATTTATCACTTCTATTCACTTGGCAATGGCAGAAAACGGAATGGAATACGATGAAATTCGTGGTATCAAAATGGCATTGATGGGTCCTTTAGCAGGTATTGGTGACTCATTATCACAATTCTGTATTGCTCCATTATTCTCAACTATCTTTGCTTCTATGGCTATGGATGGTGTGGCAATTGCTCCATTATTATTCTTAATCTGCGAAAACGTTACATTATTGGCAATCAAACTTGTTATGGGTGGATATGGACGTCGTCTAGGGACAAGCATGATTGACAAATTATCTGAAAAAATGGGTGTTATTTCTGAAGCTGCAAGTATGATCGGTGTTACTGTTATCGCTGGCTTAGCTGCAACATTCGTTAAAATGAACGTCGCAATCACATTCTCTGCTGGTGCTATTGAAGAAGGTGTTAAACAATCTACAGTAGATATTCAGGCAATGTTAGATAAAGTTGCTCCTGCATTATTACCAGTATTATATACAGCATTAATGTATTACTTAATCAAGAAAAAAGGTGTTACAACTTATTGGTTAGTATTGATCACTGTTGTTATCGGTGTTGCATTAAGCTGCTTAGGAATCTTAGCCTAATACACAAAGGAAGCAAATTTGCTTCCTTTTCTTTTTTAAGGAGAATTCTATGAATCTATCTTACATAAAAAAACAACTACAATTCTGGGCAGACAAGAAGGATGTACTACACGTAAAAAAAATATTAACGAAAGAAGATCAAATTCTAGTAAAAAGAAAATCAGAAGAACTGATTCAAAACATCTTTACGTTTGATAAACCATGGGACATGGAACGCTGCCAAATTCCTTACAAGCTAGAAACATTAGATTGGAACATACAATTAAACGATGATGAAGAATGGTGCTTCATGCTCAATCGCATGGACTACCTAAACTATCTGGTTCTTTCGGATCATATTGAATATGCCAAAACACTCATTTTAAACTGGATAGAAGCCCATCCAACAATTCAACCAGAACCAAGCACAAGAACACTCGATACAGGCATTCGTTTAATGAACTTCTTTGAAGCCCTACCTTATTTGTACGCAAACAGTTTATTAAGTGATGAAGAAATCACTACGATTGCCAAGTCCATGTTGGATCAGTGTGCGTATTTAAAAGAGCATTACATTCCAAAATACATAACATCAAATTGGGGAAGCATTCAAACATGTGCTATGATCAGCATATTACCTATGATTGAAGAACAAAGTGATATCTATGCTTGGGCATTCAATGAATGGAAAAGACAAATCCAAGCACAAGTGTATCCAGATGGCATGCATTGGGAACAATCCACGATGTATCATATTGAAGTCTTAAATTACTGCATGAAAGCTATGTATTATTCAGAACAAGAATTGCCACAAATTCATGCATTGGCTAGAGCCATCTTCTTACAGGCAACCCCTCATAAAGAAATTGAAACATTCGGGGATACAGATCGCAGTAATATTCAAGATGTCATGACACGTGCTAGCTTCTTATTTAATGAACCCACATGGAAGTCGATCGCATTTCATACTTTTGACATGGAATCTTTATATACATTAGGAGCTAAAAATGCCAAGATCTATCTGGAAATGCAAAGTACAGAATCTAACGAGCTTAACTTTGATGGAAAAGATAGCGGTATGTATACATCAAGGAGTTCTTGGAAAGAAGATGCTAACTTTACCATGTTTACTAACGGATCATTAGGCAGTGGACATGGACATAGCGATAACTTACATGTATCCATTTACTATAAGGGAAACCCTGTATGTATTGATACTGGACGTTTAACATATCGTGAAGATCATCCACTAAGAGTACACTTAAAATCTATGGCAAGTCATAATGGTGTGATTGTAGATGAACATTGCTCATGTGTACCTAAGGATAGTTGGGGATATGAAGATTTTGGTGTTCCATTAAAGAATTATGTCTATCATAAAGATGGCATTCACTACTATGAAGGTACACTATTAGGACATGATCCGTTACAGGTATGGACAAGAAAAGTGATTGTCCTTGATGTAGGTGTATGGATGATTGTTGATGAAGTAAAAGAAGATGGTAGCCATCATGCGGTTACACGTTTTCATTTAGATCCAGAAGCTAGTGATTTAAAAAGTTTAAAGCTAGTATCCAACATTTCGTACACAAAGCATATTGAGCCATGTTCCCTTCGTTATAATGAAGAATTAGAGCATGATGTTTTATATTTTGAACAAGATTTCACGAATCATTTCGAACAATGCATTTGTTTTGTGGATAAAGCGATTGAAACAAAAGATGATTTCGTTCTTCAAAACAACGATACAAAACTAGATAATACGATTGTACACACTAAAAAGTTTATACTTTCAGAAGATGAATCCTATAGTATTGCGATTTTCCACAAGGAAATCTATAAAGGAAAGAAAGTATTATTCTTAGATGGTGAACCATTCCATTGCAAAGTATTTGTCGTACACAAGAAACAAGACAAAGTAAAATCATACATTGTCCGTGCATAATAGTTATAGATTTTTCCTTTAGTAAACGCGTTTGCTAGAAAAAATTATATCTGTTAGAATAGAAGTATTGAAAGGATCCGCTTTATGAAAGAAAAAATAACCATTCGTGATATAGCCGAACGTGCTGGAACATCTAAAACTACTGTCTCTTTTTTTCTAAATGGTAAGACGGACAAAATGTCAGAGGAAACCCAAGCAAGAATTGCTCAAGTCATCAAAGAGACAAACTATCGTCCAAGTATTGCAGCACGCTCTTTAAACGCAAAAGAAACACGTTTAATTGGCGTCATCATTGGAGATATCACCAACACGTTTGCCAATCAAATCGTTAAAGGAATTGATGATTTTGCAAGAGATAATCGTTACCAGTTGATTGTTGGAAACAGTAATTATAATTTTGAAAATGAAAAAGGATACGTCAATCGCATGTTGGCAATGGGAGTTGATGGTTTTATCATCCAGCCATCCAGTCATTTTGCCGAATTGATTCCAAAAATCAAACAAGAAAATAAAGACGTAGTATTTATTGATTCACAAGTTTCTATGGATAAAGAAAAATGGGTCAAGACAAACAACTATGAATCCATATTGAATGTAGGAACACACCTAATCAATGATGGATATGATGAATTCATTATGATTACGGCAGATCCACATGTATTAAGTACACGTTTAGAGCGTACAACTGGTTTTTTACACGCTTTAGAAGCAAAAGGAAAAACATGCAAAACCCACGTTGTAGCAGATGATATAACAAGTGAAGCATTTCGTGATCTACTCTATAATGTTGTAGCAGATGATATAACAAGTGAAGCATTTCGTGATCTACTCTATAATGAATTACGTTTTGGCGTTCGCACCCTCATCTTTGTAGCCAACTGCTTCTTATTACCACGTGTCTATTTGGCATTAAAAGATTACCGAAACCTAATGCCAGATACAATTGGATTAATTGGCTTTGACAATACAGAATGGACTAACTTCTCTAGTCCAACTGTCACAACGATCGTACAACCTGCCTATGATGAAGGCTATCAAGCTGCATCGATCTTAATTGATTCATTAAAAGGAGAAAACAAACAGATTCCAAATCAAATCTTAAAGTGTTCTGTAAACTGGAATGAATCAACCAAACAACACAATTAAAGATTTACAATGATGCCCATATTTACTTATGGGTTTTTTCTATCATCAAGAATTTAATTCATATCTTAAATCTTTCATTAGTTTTTATATTTTATCAAATATAACTTATAAATTTGCTTTTTCAACACAAAATTTCAATTATAACTGATAAATTTTGACTTTCTACACTAAAGTTCAATTAAAAATCTCATCCCATTTATTTTGGACTGAGACCTTTTATTTTATCGACTGTACCATTTCTTTAACATACTCCTCAACATACTTAGGCGCATCTTTTCCATACTTTTCAACAATCTTCACAATAGCTCCATCGGATTGATCAGCCATTTTTTTAGCTTGTTCTGGCGTTGAGATTCCAAAACCTACCTCAACAGGAATGTCTGTGACTTCTCATACAAGATGTACCATAGCTGAAATATCTGTTGTAATCGTAGAACGAATACCTGTAACACCTAATGAAGATACGCAATAAATAAAGCCACCTGCATCTTTGGCAATCGTTTGAATGCGTTGATGACTAGTTGGTGCAATCATGCTGATCAAATCTAAGCCATATTTCTTTAATACCACATCAAACTCTTCTTTTCCCTCATAAGGAACATCCGGAAGAATCAATCCGCTCATTACCCTCAGCTAGTAGTGCTGCTTTTTTTACAACCTCAGCTCCCGCACTTTGAGCTAAAGTTTCTAATAAATGTGAAACATATATTGACTTATTATTTATGTAATATATAATTAAATTAACGATAAACATTAATTTTTTAATGTTAGGAGGTAATATCATGAATGATAAGTCTAAAGATTTATTGAAGAAAATGTGTTTCGTTTTAGAAATTGTTCGAGGGACTTGTTTAATTTCTGTTGCGTTGTTGATTGGACTTAGCTTATTTTATGCCTTCAACAAAGATACTTAGCTTATTTTATGCCTTCAACAAAGATGTATATAACACTTTATTTGGAAGCATAAGAATTGACTTTCTTCAATTGATGTTTAAAGATGATACTGCTTTACAAAAAGATACCATGTCCATGTGGTTACCAATCCTTTCCTTATTGACTGCAATTCTTATATTCATCATCTACAAATCTGTAAAAGCGATTGAATCTATTTGTATGATCACAATGGATCATACTCCATTTGATTTAAGCGTTTCTAATCACATCAAAAACCTTGCCAAGTACATTCTTGCAGGTGGTATTGTCTTTAATATTCTTGAAGTATGTCGTGTTATGTACTTTAAACAAATCATCAACTTTGATTTACTCTTCAATCCAAAATATGTTACACAAATCAAATTTGATATTCGTATTGAATTCAGCTTCTTAATTTTTGCCGCACTTATTTATCTGTTATCTTATATATTTAGATATGGACAAGAACTACAACAATTGAGTGATGAGACGTTGTAATTATGGGTAAGATCATATTACGTTTAGATCGCGTTATGGCCGATCGAAAAATGAGTTTGAAAGAATTATCTGAAAAAGTTGGCGTCAGCAATGTCAACTTATCAAAGATGAAAACGGGTAAGATTTCTGCGATTCGCTTCTCTACTTTAGAAGCTATTTGTGAAGTATTAAATTGTCAACCTGGTGATATATTGGAGTATGTAAAGGACGATGAAAATAGCTAGAAGCACAAACTTCTAGCTATTTTATTATGATTTTAAATTTCAATAACACTACATACTATATTTCAAATTCAGTTAATCCCATTATTGTCTGTTCATGCACACTTAATATAAGAAAAGATTCGTCATATATTTTTAGTATGTAATAATTATTCAATCGCATCTTTTCGAATATAATGCGATGCGCGGCCTAGACCTTTACGAATAATAGTACCATCTTCAACTAATTTTTTTAGTGCGGATTCCACAGAAGAACTGCCTAAACTAGGGCAATTTTCCATAGCATCTCTTTTCGTAAAGGTACCTATTGTACTATTTACATATGTTTTAACAATATCACATGAGCTACTTCTTTTTCCGCTTTTCTCACTAATTATTAATCTTTCTTCGAATTCACGGTAGCATTTTAAAATAATGCCAAGCATATATTTAATAAATGGCTCGGGATCATTTGTTCCTTCATGCCAACCTAAATCTGCTTGTGCTAAAGCCTGATAATACGCTTCTAAGGTGATTTTGGTGGGTGTGAAGAAGTGAATCAATATATTCATGGTGGAGAAGGATCACTGAAAGAAATTGTTCAAAAGATTGGTTTTCAAATCTACAAAACAGAAGAAATGATGCAATTGATTGAATATATACGGGAATATAATGATGATGCTGAAGAAGAACAGCTGAATTTTTATGGTTTTGATATGCAGAGAATTAGATATTCTTTTGATGCGTTGAAAAAAGAATGTATTGCTGAAGGAGTTAATTTATCATTTTTGGATAATTTCATCATAGATGGTCAATGGAATCAAAATTATAGTTATGCAGAGAAAAAAGATTTACTGATGAAATTAAAAAAGACATTAGAATTAAAAGAGTTTAATGGTGATTTGATTCATTTTGTAGATGTGTTATTACAAAATGTTGAAGTTTTACATAGAAAAGATACTGATGGAAGCTTATTAAGAGATCAGTATATGGCTGAAAATGTTTCTTGGATTTTGCAAAAGGAGCAGCAAAGAGGAAATGATTGTATTTTCATCAGTGGGCATAATGAACATGTTGCAAAATGGGGAAGTTATGACTCTATGGGGAAACTGTTATCAAATCAATATAGATATTATGTGATTGAAACAAACTTCTATAAGACAAGATGCAATTTACCTGAAGGAAATCATAAACGTACCATACAGACATTTTATTCTCATGATCCACTTGCAAAAACAGCAAAATTAGTCGGCTTTAAAATGTGCTGGATTGATTTTTCTTCTCTTGAAGAAGGTACAGAAATTAAAAGACATGCAGATGCATATACCTATATGGGAACGCTAGGAGAAAGCTACTCTATCATGAATCGCTTCCTGCCTCCTAGCTATCGCATGTTTCAGCCACCCACAACGCTTTATGACAGTATGATTTATGTCTCAAATGCGTCACCAACAAAGATTATTGAATGCTTATTGATTTACATGTTACAAAGGAACTATAATAAGATTATTGAATGCTTATTGATTTAAATGTTACAAAGGAACTATAATAAACTTGTTGAAAAATGGGGAGCTGAGTGGCTGAGAGTAGGTTCGACCTTGACCCTGAAACCTGATTTGGATAATGCCAACGTAGGGATGATATCTTTATTGTATGTTAGCTGCAGATTAGGTTTTTCTGCAGCTTTTTGTTTTTTGATCAGAATATGGCGGCAAATTGGGGGCACCACCTTATGTCGCATTAAAAAAGTAATGCAGGAAGGAGATAGAAAATGAAAACAGCATTAACAATCGCTGGAAGTGATTCCAGCGGAGGCGCTGGTATCCAGGCGGATATCAAAACAATGTGCGCAAATCACGTATTTGCGACGAGTGCAATTACAGCACTAACGGCACAGAATACATTAGGTGTTACAGGAATTATGGAAGTAACACCAGAATTTCTTGGGGAGCAGCTGGATGCAGTCTTTACAGATATTTATCCAGATGCAGTGAAGATTGGAATGGTTTCTAGTTCTGATCTGATTCGTATGATTGCTTCAAAACTGCAGGAATATAAGGCAGCTAATATTGTTGTGGATCCGGTGATGGTCGCAACAAGCGGCGCAAAACTTATTAGTGATGATGCAATTGAAACATTGAAAAAAGAATTGTTGCCTTTAGCAACAGTCATTACACCAAATATTCCAGAAGCAGAAGTTCTAGCGGATATGAAGATTGCAAATGAAGAAGAAATGATTATCGCTGCTGAAAAAATTTCTAAGAAATTTGGATGTGCAATTCTGGTAAAGGGGGGTCATCAAATCAATGATGCAAATGATCTGTTGTATAGAGATGACGCATATACATGGTTTCATGGAAAACGTATTAACAACTCTAATACACATGGAACAGGATGTACATTATCCAGTGCTATCGCATCCAATCTTGCAAAGGGATATGATTTGGATACATCCGTAAAACGTGCAAAGGATTATATTTCTGGAGCATTGAATGCAATGCTTGATCTTGGTAAGGGATCTGGACCAATGGATCATTCATTCGCAATTGATAATGAATATGCAAAGGAGAATGTTCAATGAAGAAAACTTCTTTGTTTGAAAATGCATTGATCTGGTTTGGTGCAGGTGTTTCTATTGCAGAAATACTGACAGGTACATATCTTGCACCTTTAGGATTGAAAAATGGTATTTTAGCCATTGTGGCTGGACATGTCATTGGCTGTATCTTATTGTTCCTGGCTGGTGTGATTGGTGGGAAAATGCGCTTAAGTGCAATGGATTCTACAAAGATGAGCTTTGGACAGAAAGGTTGTCTTTTGTTTGCGGCATTAAATGTACTACAGCTTGTTGGATGGACAGCAATCATGATTTATGATGGTGCACTTGCGGCAGATGGTATTATGCATACAGGTGCATGGATCTGGTGTTTGATTATTGGTATCTTGATTCTTGTATGGATTGGTGTTGGTATTACAAACCTTGGAAAAATCAATACAGTTGCGATGGTTGCTTTATTTGTTTTGACTTTAATGCTTAGCAAATTTATCTTCTTTGATGGAAACAGTGCAGTTGTATGTACAGAAGCAATGACGTTTGGTGCAGGTGTTGAACTTGCAATTGCGATGCCTTTGAGCTGGCTGCCTTTGATCAGTGACTATACACGTGAAGCGGAAGATCCTGTGAAGGCTAGTTTAGTTAGTAGTATTGTGTATGGAATCGTTAGCTGCTGGATGTATTTGATTGGTTTAGGTGCGGCTTTATTTACAGGAGAATATGATATTGCACAGATCATGTTGAAAGCAGGTTTGGGTATTGCGGGATTATTGATCATTGTATTCTCTACAGTTACAACAACATTCCTGGATGCTTATTCTGCAGGTATTTCTAATGAATCTATCGTGCCAAAATGGAATGGAAAACACGTAGCAATGGTTGTAACTGTTGTTGGTACAATTGCGGCAATTGTATATCCAATGGATAATATTACTGATTTTCTGTATTTGATTAGTTCTGTATTTGCTCCTATGATTGCAATCCAGATTGCTGATTTCTTTATTCTAAAGAATGATAAAAGAAATGTAGAATTTGATATACTGAATCTTGTATTATGGCTTGTCGGATTTGTTGTGTATCGCTGTTTTATGCAGATTGATACACCTGTTGGAAATACAATTCCATGTATGATCATTACAATTCTGTTAAGTGTTGTAATTCACAAGATTATCAAAAAGAACAATTAAAATATAGATTTATGAAAAAATGAAAAAGGATGGAATGGAATTCTTGAAAATAGACTTTATTCGATCCTTTTTATATTGACGGTACATATTTGCTTCAGTATAGTTGAAGTATCAAAGGCAATGACGAAGAGCGCTGTTTTGCTAAGAAACTAATAAGAGAGTCCGACATTTGGTGAAAGCGGATAGTGGAAACAAAATCAGTAAATCACTTCTGAGCTTGTGTGCTGAAATATAGTAAGTATACACTTAATAAATCACGTTACAAGTTTCGGACTTGTTGGAGTCTAGTAGAGTGGCATAGTTTTCTATGCAAATTGAGTGGTACCGCGGATATCAGATTCGTCTCATGTTTTGGGATGAATCTTTTTTTGTGTGCTGGAAGAAAAAAGAAATGAAATTAAACAAAAAGAATATGGTGGTTATCCGTTTTATGTTGTTCTCACTGTTCTTTGGAGCTGGAAATTTAATCTTTCCACCATTCTTAGGACAAAATGCAGGGGAACATACGTTTACTGCGATGGCTGGTTTTTTATTAACAGCGGTTGTATTGCCAGTGCTTGGTGTCATTGTTGTTGCTAGATTTGATGGATTAGATAAGTTAAGTGGAAAAGCTGGAAAACGTTTTGCATTCATATTTACAGTATTGATTTATCTTTCTATTGGACCTGGTCTAGGTATTCCGCGTGCAGCTTCTGTTCCGCTTGAAATAGCAGTTTCACCATATTTGCCAAACGATGCAAATCGTACGCTATGGATGGTTTTATACTCTGCTCTTTTCTTTCTTGTTGCATTATGGCTGTGTTTGAATCCTGGTAAACTTGTACAGCGTATTGGAAGGGTATTAACACCTAGCTTATTGATTTTGCTTGTTCTTTTGTTTATCAGTTTTGTGACAAAAGGAAATGTCAACGTTGCACCTGCCTTAGATAGCTATCAATCTTCTGCATTTTTAAAAGGTTTTACAGAGAGCTATAACACAATGAATACCATTGCAGCATTAAACTTTGGTCTAGTGATTTCAACTTAGAGCTATTACACATTGAATACCATAGCAGCATTAAACTTTGGTCTAGTGATTTCAACTACACTTGTTTCGTTTTGATTAAATGAGAAGAAAGATCGTATTACACATACTGTGTATGCTGGTATATTTGCAGGCTGTATCTTAGCAATTGTATATATGATGCTTTCTTATATGGGAATGTGTCCTTCTGGTGTATATGCAATACAGGAAAATGGTGCATGGACTTTGAGGTGTATTGTGCAGCAGGTGTTTGGTGATGGAGGTGCAATTCTTTTGGCAGCAATCTTTACATTAGCTTGCTTAACAACCTGTGTTGGTTTAATTAATTCCATTTCTCAATTCTTTTCTATCTTATTTAAGAACTTTGTAGAAATCTACCTAGAGTCAATGGAACATCGTATTAAAGAAAATACGTTGATGACCAAACAAAATATCTTTTATCATCATATCGTTCCCTATCTTGGTGAAATGAAACTAGATGAAATTACTCCAAAAGATATTATCCATTGGCAAGATCAAGTCATGAAAGATAACAACTATAAACAGACGTATCTTAAAACGATCCATAATCAACTCAGTGCACTATTTAATTATGCTGTTAGATTTTATGGATTAAAAAACAACCCTGCTAGACTTGCCGGTAACATGGGTAAAGAAGAAGTTGGTGAAATGAAGTTCTGGACTAAGGAAGAATATCTTACTTTCTCTAGAGCAATGATGAATAAAGAAGAAAGTTATCATGCATTTGAAATCTTGTATTGGTGTGGCATACGTCTTGGTGAACTGCTTGCCTTAACAGCTGAAGATTTTGATTTTGAAAAGAAAACTTTAAGAATCAACAAATCCTATCAGCATATTAGAGGTAAAGACGTTATCACAACACCTAAAACCATAAAAAGTAATCGCGTATTAACACTTCCTGATTTTCTAGCCGAAGAAATGCAAGACTATATCTCTAGACTCCCCTGGTATATTGTAATTGACCCATCTAACTGGTCATCTACAATATACTTCTCCTTTCTTTCAACCTTTAATAACCGTGGTTGAAGACGGTTTTGTTAATTTGTAAAATTGAATATGTGAATGTGGATTTGTATATTCACCCCCTGTAGCTTGACTACTTTGAGTAGGTTCTTACCACACCTTATTCCAAAACAGTGATTAGTTAGATGAGTCTTTGAATTCGTATTTTGAACCAGGTTTTGTGGTCTAAGTGTTGTGGATAACCATTTTCACACGTTTCTATAAAGAAAGGATGTTTATTTATGAAATTAGTTGGTATCGATGTTGGAAAGAACAGTCATCACTTCTGTGTCATGGACAAAGAAACCGGTGAATTCAATGTTACACCTACTTCTTTTTCTAACAACAAAGAAGGATTTGACTTTCTGATCAACTCTCTTAAACCGTATTCTAAAAAATCAATTTTAATTGGTATGGAAGACACGGGGCATTACCATGTTGCTCTTCTAAAATTTCTTCTTAGCAATGGATATCCCGTTGCCTTGATCAACCCTAAAACTACAGATCTTACCCGCAAGATGGAAGGCGGCATTACTAAGAATGACAAACTGGATACAATCACTATTTGTGATGTTCTAGATACTCCTGAGCGTAAGAAACAGTATCGTATTACTAAAGTTGACCGTTTTGATTTATACGAACAGAGACAATTGACTCGTCATCACCATAATCTAAAGGAAGAACTCAATGTCTACTGTAATCGACTACAGAAATCGATTGATCTTGTTTTCCCTGAATTCAACACTTTATTCAGTTCGAAATATAGCATTGTTTACATGAATCTTCTTAAAACGTTTGGCAGCGCTGAAGCAATCGCTTCTACAGACATTCGTACAATTCGTAAATGTTTTGAAATCAAAGGTAGAGGCAATCGTATTTCATTGACTCCGGAAAAATTAAAAGAATGTGCAAAGAATTCTATCGGAATCTCTTCTGAAGTTGAAACTATACAGATCAAACACTTGGTAAGCCAAATCACGCTTATTAAAGAGCAAATCGCTGAAATAGATAAAAAAATAGAAGAGTTCTCAATCACAAACAACTCTCCTATCCTAAGCATTCCAGGGATTTCTCATTTCTCTGGTACTTCTATTTTAGCCGAATTAGGAGATATTGGCAATTATTCCAAGCCTTCTCAAATCATTAAATTTGCAGGAGTAGCACCATATCACTATGAATCGAGTCAATACAACGCCCAACACACTGGCATAACCAAGAAGGGATCTAAGTATCTTAGAAAGACTTTGTATCAAATCATACTGACTGTAATTAACAATAATCCTGTATTCAAGAAATACTATCGATTGAAAATATCTCAAGGTAAAGGACACCGTTGTGCTCAAGGCCACTGCATTAGAAAGCTGCTTAGAATCATTTATCATTTACTAGAAACAGGACAATCATTTGATCCTGCATTATTAAGATAAGACCAATGCATCTAAAGCATCTGAACTTTTAAAAAACCGCATTTTAAAAGTTCTTTTCGTCATGCCTAAATTTAATCCAATATTCACATTTTCAAAGATCAATTCAAAAATAACTAAAAATTCTAGTAATTTTATATTTTCAAACTTTTTCATAAAAAATACTTGAATTTTATATAGTTAGCTACT
>ENA-ORKM01000084-ORKM01000084.1-human-gut-metagenome-genome-assembly--contig:-NODE-84-length-23723-cov-11.3593_pt1 | contig 23723 bp, 17 predicted proteins | sample MGYA00243059_ERZ508807 | MGnify/ENA primary metagenome ERZ508807 (study PRJEB26277, sample SAMN04329813) | human gut metagenome | biome: human-associated habitat | host: Homo sapiens | place: USA... | reverse complement strand
TTGACCTTGCGGTAGGGAGCCTCAACGAAGCCGTACTCGTTGATCTTGGCGTAGGATGCCAGATAGGAGATCAGACCGATGTTGGGGCCTTCAGGGGTCTCAATGGGGCACATACGGCCATAGTGGCTGTAGTGAACGTCACGGACCTCGAAACCTGCGCGGTCACGGCTCAGACCGCCGGGGCCCAGAGCAGACAGACGGCGCTTGTGGGTCAGCTCGGCCAGAGGGTTGTTCTGGTCCATGAACTGAGACAGCGGAGAGGAGCCGAAGAACTCCTTGATGGCGGCGACCACAGGACGGATGTTGATCAGTGCCTGCGGGGTGATAACGCTCTGATCCTGGCTCTGCAGGGTCATGCGCTCACGGATGACGCGCTCCATGCGGGAGAAGCCGATGCGGAACTGGTTCTGCAGCAGCTCACCAACGCTGCGGATGCGGCGGTTGCCCAGATGGTCGATATCATCGGTGGTGCCAACGCCGTGGCCCAGACCGTTCAGGTAGTTGATGGAGGACAGGATGTCCTTCACGGTGACGGTGCGGCCGATCAGCTGGTCGTGGTTGCGGCGGAGCATTTCCTTCTGCTCCTCCACATCGGAGGTGGTGTCGAGGATCTTCTTGATCTCATCAAAGGAGCAGCGCTCGTTGATGCCGCACTCCTTGACATCAAAGGAGAAGAAGCCCTGTGCGTCCACACAGCCGTTGGTGATGACCTTGACCTTCTTGCCCTCGATGCTCAGAATAACGGTATCCACACCGGCGGCATCTGCCTTCTCGGCCAGCTCACGGGTGATCTTGCCCTTGGCCTCAACGATGATCTCGCCGGTCAGGGGAGCAACGATGTTCTCAGCGGCAACAAAGCCGGTGATGCGGCGGGCCAGAGACAGCTTCTTGTTCATCTTGTAGCGGCCGAAACGAGACAGGTCGTAGCGGCGCGGATCGAAGAACAGCATGTTGATCTGGTTGGTAGCGGACTCCACCGTGGGGGGCTCGCCGGGGCGCAGCTTGCGGTAGACCTCCAGCAGGCCCTCGTCCTGGTTCTTGGTGGTGTCCTTCTCCAGAGTGGCCAGGATGCGCTCATCCTCGCCAAAGAAGTTCAGGATCTCCTCATCAGAGGAAAGGCCCAGCGCACGGCACAGCACGGTGACGGGCAGCTTGCGGTTCTTATCGATACGGACATAGAACACATTGGCGGCATCGGTCTCGTACTCCAGCCATGCACCGCGGTTGGGGTTCATGGTTGCGCTGTACAGGTCGTTGCCCACCTTATCTTTGGCATCTCCGTAGAATACGCCGGGAGAACGGACCAGCTGGCTGACGATGGCACGCTCAGCACCGTTGATCACAAAGGTGCCCGCATCGGTCATCAGCGGGAAGTCGCCCATGAAAATTTCCTGGTCCTTGACCTCGCCGGTCTCCTTGTTCAGCAGACGGGCAGTCACACGCAGGGGGGCAGCGTAGGTCACGTCGCGCTCCTTGCACTCCTTGATGCTGTACTTGGGCTCCTTATCCAGACGGAAGTCCACGAAGCTCAGCGCCAGGTTACCGGTGTAGTCCTCAATGGTGCCGATGTCGTGGAAGACCTCTTTCAGGCCCTCGTCCAGGAACCACTGGTAAGAGTTCTTCTGGACCTCGATCAGGTTCGGCATACTGATGACTTCGTCGATGTGGGAGAAGCTCATGCGCTCGGTTTTGCCGAGCTTTACGGGCTTGACTTTCATCATAAAATCAACCACTCCTTACTTTTATACTCTACGGATATTGCGTTATACGGGTCAAATTTGAGCACACACACATAAATCGACCCGTATCCTCCAAGGAAGTTCGTCGCTTTTCACAAACTTTTCGGTCAACACCGTCCAGCCGCTTCCAGCGCAGCCCCCTTTTTGGCGCACTAGGCCATTATGTGATACTAATGCAGTATACACCTAAAAAGCCTTGCTGTCAAGCCATTTTTCGCATTTTGGCCCAATATTTTTGTCAAGCCCGCGATTTCATGGTACGCACGGGCGCGTGTAAGCTTTGCGCATTTTGGCTCTTGATTTTTGAGTTTTGCACGTTCTCGCCAAAAACACCCTTGTGCATTTTGTACACCTTGGCTCTTGATGCGTGCTCTCCCCTGCCCATGCAAAAAGCACCGCAGCTGCCCGCGGTGCCCTTATGTGCTCATTCTTCCAGATAATCCCGCAGGCGCTTTGCGCGGCTGGGATGGCGGAGCTTCCGCAGAGCCTTGGCCTCGATCTGCCGGATGCGTTCCCGGGTCACGTTGAACTCCTTTCCCAGCTCTTCCAGGGTGCGGGCCTGCCCGTCCTCCAGCCCGAAGCGCAGAGTCAGCACCCGTTCCTCCCGGGGTGTCAGGCTCTTGAGGACGTTTGCCAGCTCCCGCCGCAGCAGTTCCCGCCCGGCCTCGTCCACCGGAACGCCTGCTTCCTCATCCTGAATAAAATCCTCCAGGTGGGCGTCCTCTTCCTCACCCACCGGTGTTTCCAGGCTGATGGGGTCCTGCGCCAGCTGCAGCAGCTCCCGCACCCGGTCAGGCTCCATGTCCAGCCGGACGGCGATCTCTTCGGCTGTGGGTTCCCTGCCGTTTTTGCGCAAAAGCTCCCCTGTCGTCTTTTTCACCCGGTTGATGCTCTCCACCAGATGCACCGGGATGCGGATGACCCGCCCCTGATCGGCAATGGCCCGGGTGATGGACTGCCGGATCCACCATGTCGCATAGGTCGAGAACCGGAACCCCCGGTCAGGTTCAAACTTCTCCGCCGCCTTCATCAGGCCGAGGTTCCCTTCCTGAATGAGGTCAAGGAAGGGCAGCCCCCGCCCGGCATAGCGTCGGGCAGCCTTCGCCTGTCATAGAGTGTGGCCACCGAGACCACCAGCCGCAGGTTGGCTTCACTCAGCTTCCGCCGGGCATCCGCATCCCCGGCCTGCGCGGCCCGGGCAAGCTCCAGCTCCTGTTCCATTGTCAGCAGCGGCACCCGGCCGATCTCCTTCAGATATGCCTTCACCGGGTCATCCAGCGCTACGCCCTCGGCTGAGAGCTCGTGCTCCAGTTCCCCGATCTGTGTTTCATCCAGCATGGGCATGTCCGCTTCTTCTTCGGTTACACGGATGCCCCGGGCTTCCAGCGCCGCATACAGCGCATCCAGCCCGGATACATCGTATTCCTGCTCATCCATGGCCCGGCTGATCTGCTCGGGTGTCAGGGTATGGCGGCGGGCCCGGCCTGCCAGGATCTTTGCCAGTTCCTCCGTCTGCGACAATTTCCGCATGATTCTTTCTCCTTCCAGCTCCAGCCGGAGGAGAGGAACGGTCAGTCGTCCGCAGGGTCTGTGCCCTGCTTCTTTTCTCGCATCGACTGGAGATACCGTATCAAATCATCATTGGACATTTCGGCCGCCTTGCCTGCCACGGGAGTGCCCCGGGCAATGCGGTCCAGATAGAGCCGGATATCGTCCGGCGTACAGTTCACATCGCTGTATTGTGCCGCAAGGCGGCTCAGCTCATTCAGCGCCTCTTCGCTCACAAAGGGGCGCAGAGTGGAAAGGCTGATTTCGATTCCCTGCTCCTGGCACTGCAGAAACGCTTCGTACAGCTCCTTCTGCTGGGGCAGAACGAACTTTTCCGGGCTGAGCTGGGCCCGCACCTGCGGGATATAGCTGGGCTCCCGGAGCATGGCGGCCAGCAGCCGCTGTTCTGCCGAGGCAACCCCCAGCGCCTGAGAGCCGCCCGCACTGTAAGGCACGCTGATCTGGTGCATCTCACCGGACTGCAGCCGTGCCTGATTCTGCGCCCACCGGCGCTTACTGTTGGAGCGCTTTACTGCATCGGCAAGCTGGGTCATAATGGCGTTCTTGGAGATGTTCGTCTCCTCGGCCAGCCGCCCGGCGTAGACCTCCTGCTCGGTGGGGTTGGAGCGCTCCGCCAGCATATTCACGGCTTCCTTGACATATTCCAGCCGCTGGGCATCCTGCTTGAGGTCGTATTTGTTCTTGAGCCGCCCCAGCCGGAAGTCCAGCGCGTTGCCCACGCCGTCCAGCAGTGCCTTGAACCGCTCGGAGCCATACTTTTTGATGTACTCATCCGGATCTTTTGCACCCGGGATCTGCAGCACGCCCACCTTGACCGGGCTGTTGCGGAACAGTTCCAGCGAGCGCAGGGTAGCCTTCTGACCGGCCTCATCCGAGTCGTAGCTCAGGATGACTTCCTCCGCGTACTGGCTGATGAGCTTTACCTGATCCGGAGTCAGGGCCGTGCCGCAGGCGCAGACCGCCGTGTCGATGCCCGCCTGATGCATGGAAATAACGTCCATGTAACCCTCGCAGAGAACGAACCGCCGGGAAGCGCTCTTCTTGGCGATCTGCAGTGCGAACACGGTATCCGACTTGTGGTAGACCAGTGTCTCGGGGCTGTTGACGTACTTGGGTTTGGAATCGTCCAGCACACGCCCGCCAAAGGCTATGATGTTGCCCCGCAGGTCAAAGATGGGGGTCATCACCCGCTTCCAGAACAGGCAGTAGATCCGGCCTGACTGGCTGCGCTTGAACAGGCCGCTGGCATCCAGCTCCTGCTGGTTGTACCCCTTATCGCGCAGATACTGGTACAGCCCCTGCCCGTCGTCCGGTGCATAGCCCAGCCCGAACCGGACGATGGTCTTGTCGTCCAGACCGCGCCGCCGCCAGTAGGCCCGGGCCTGCCGGGCTTCCTCGACCGTGGAGTTCAGGCAGGCGTGGAAGTACCGTGCGGCTTCCTTGTTCATGGAAAGGATGCGGCTGCGCAGGCGGCCCGTCTTGTCATCCTCCTGCGGCTCCGGCATTCCCGCGCGGGCAGCCAGCATCTTGACCGCTTCGGTGTAGTCGATGCTGTTGATGCGGCGGACGAAGTGGATGACATCGCCGCCCACGCCACAGCCAAAACAATAAAAGCTCTGGGTGTCCGGGTAGACGTAGAACGAGGGGGTCTTTTCGCTGTGGAAGGGGCACAGGCCGCCATACAGCCGCCCCTTCCGCTTGAGCTGGACATAGTTGCCCACCACATCCACGATATCGGTGCGGCGGGTCAGTTCCTCAATATATTCGTGTGGGATCATTTTGGTATTCCGATGCTCCTTTTATAACACATGCCACTTGCGGGGCACAAAGACATCCTCAAAGGTACGGATGGCAAATTCATCGCTCATGCCGCTGATATAGTCTGTCACTGCACGGTCACGCCCCTCCTGATAGGCCAGCTGCAGGTAGAAGTTGGACATCTGTTCAATGTGGGTCAGGTAATACTCGTACAGCTCGGTGAGCACCTTTTCCACCTTCTGTTCTTCCTTTTTGGCGCTGCGATCCACATAGACGGTGCGGTACATGAAATCCTTGAGAGCCAGGAAGGCTTCGTTCTCCTCTGCGCCCACCTGCACATCCCCCTCGCTGCTGCGCAGGATGCTGTTGATCATGGTGGTGATGCGCTGCGACTTCGTCTCACCCAGCACGTTGATCATGGTGGTGATGCGCTGCGACTTCGTCTCACCCAGCACGGCGGTGCATTCTCTGGGCAGGGCGGCCGGGTCCAGCACACCGGCACGCACGGCATCCTCGATATCGTGGTTCACAAAGGCGATCTGATCCGCCATGCGGACGATGCGTCCCTCCGGGGTGGCCGCCCAGGTGCCCTTGGTATGGGTCACAATGCCGTTGCGCACCTCCCAGGTCAGGTTCAGGCCCCTGCCGTCCTTTTCCAGCTTGTCCACCACCCGCAGGCTCTGCATATAATGCCGGAATCCCTCCGGGCAGAGCTTGTCCAGTGCGCTCTCCCCTGCGTGGCCAAAGGGCGTGTGCCCCAGGTCATGGGCCAGGCTGATGGCCTCGGTCAGATCCTCGTTGAGACGCAGGGCGCGGGCAATGGTGCGGGCGATCTGCGCCACCTCTAGCGTGTGGGTGAGCCGGGTGCGGTAGAGGTCGCCCTCCGGTGAGAGAAATACCTGCGTTTTCTGCTTGAGCCGCCGGAACGCCTTGCAGTGGATGATCCGGTCACGGTCCCGCTGGAACACCGGACGGATAGGGTCCTGCTCTTCGAGCCTCACCCTGCCCCGGCTGGCATCGCTGAATGTTGCCCAGGGGGCCAAAGTCAGCCGCTCGATTTCTTCGGTGCGCTGTCGTACATCCATCAGGAACCCTCACTTTCTGTTTTCTCCCCCTCCTCTCGCACGGCGCAGCCGATCCCCATGCCGCGTCTGCGGCAAGTATAGCACACCCGCCCTGTCGAAGGGGGAAAGTATTTGTCTTAGAACGAATAAAATTTCTCGATCTTGCTGCCGCTCGCCAGACTTTCCCGCAGGGAAGTCTGTGTCATAACGGCAGGCAGTCAGCTTTCAGGTCAGAACGGAGCGTAGAACGGCTGCGATACGCTCACCTGTGCAGCGCCCCGGGTCAGCTCCCGGAGCTGCTCCAGCAAGGGCGGCTCCGTACCCTCGGGCATCTGCCAGCGCAGGGTGACACGGTCGGTGAACTGAGGGTCTGCAAGCTTTGCCCCCGCCGCCTGGATGAGCAACGCCGCCCGCTCATAGAGCGAGTAGTCCACCGTTACCTCCAACTCCACCACACTGCGCACCGTGACCACTTCGGCGGCTTCCAGCGCGCAGGCGGTGGCGGTGGTATAGGCCCGCACCAGGCCGCCGGTGCCCAGCAGCACGCCGCCAAAGTACCGGGTAACGACCACGATGAGGTCAGTTAATCCGCTGTGCTGCAGCACTTCCAGCGCCGGGGTTCCCGCCGTCTTGGCCGGTTCACCGTCATCGGAGTAGCGCTCCCGGTTGCCCTCCCGCAGGCGGTAGGCGTACACATTGTGCCGGGCCGTGCGGTTGGCTGCCCGCACCTGCTCCAAAAAGGCCACCGCCTTTTCCTCGCTGTCCGCAAAGGAGAGCTGTGCAATAAAGCGGCTCTTCTTTTCCTCATATTCGCCGGTGGCCGTGCCCCGGATGGTGCGGTAATCCTCCACGCTGGTTCCTCCTGCCCATTGATTTGATTTAATAAGTATAGCATAAATCCCGGCAAAGAAAAAGCCTGCTTGCCGGCACTGCGTACCGTAAAACTTCCGTTTCAATCTTCACGAGTAATTTTTCTTGGAAGAAGCCCCGCCGAAGAACATCTGCCCGGCATTATACAAGCGAAAGAATGTATGAAAAAGAAGAAACACATCTCAGAAGAGCAGCATTATCTCTGTGAAAACAGAAAATTCTTATTCCAACTTGGGTATACTCCTGTTGTGTCCGACATGAAGAAAATCGTTCAGAAAACTGCCGCATCGTCTTTCCCCAAATGGGCGTTAGCCGTATGGGATATGGATACTGCAACAATATATATGGTCAAATACGACAGAAGTCATTGATTTTCTTTGTTTATCTGTGATACCATTCGTTACGAGACCAACGGCGTTGCTCTCTTCGCTTATGGTTGAGACTCCGGCACTCAAAGAAACTTTCCGAAAAACACAACGAGGTGACCATTTTTGAAACGTCGAACTTTTCTTGTCTGCACCGCTGCACTTTTTTGCGGTGCGCTTCTGGCAGGAGGCTGCACTCAAAAAACTTCTCAGCCCGTCCTTCAGCAAATTGAATACTCCAATTTGGCAGATTCGGATACACAAACTCTTCTTTCCAAGCTTTTGCAGGATGCCGGCGTATCCGACCTACGGATACAGACCTTCTTTGATCATGTGCAAAAGTTCAACAATGCTGTGGACCCGGCATGGCTCACCACAGGGTTTGAAAATGCCAAGCCTTCGGATCTGAAATACGATCCTTACTCCATGCAGGACGCATGGACAGAAAAATATGACACCTTCCCCGGCTGGAACTGTCGGATTACCGCTTGTGGGCTATTCGGTGATTTTATCACTGTCACGGGCAAGGCAGACCTTGACTCAGCCGAGGACACCCTGTTTATGGACTATGAAACGCTGGATTCTGACCCGGAGTCCCTTTGCGGCGACGAACGGCAAAAGTTTGATGCGCTGTTCGCCCCAGTTAAAACCACCAATACGACCGATATTCCTACCCATTTGAAAACGATTCAGCAGGAATGGAAGAAACGCGACCTCTCTTTTGCGGAAGATGATAAGATTCGTCTTGTCTCCGTAGTCCTGCACGACCAATTCTCTGAAACGGACAATTCTCTTATGATCGGTCATGTCGGCGTTATGCTTCCCACATCGGATGCAGTATATTTCGTTGAAAAGGTCGCTTTTCAGGAGCCGTATCGCTTGTTGAAGTTCAAAAATCGAACCGAGTTGAGCGATTATCTGATGCTGAAATACGACAACTCGTGGGGACAGGATACTGCCCACACCTTTATTATGGAAAATTCAGACTTGATGGACGGCTGGCGCATTCTTGACGAACAGAAAGACGCAAGCTAAAAGCATCGCATTCGTTGGGTCGTAGACTTGTTGGCTGTGGATCGCATTTTTTACCGGCACGGTTCTACTCTCCTTATTTATAAGGAATCTTTCTCATTTTTCAGTAGATTCTTCCAGATTCTTTCGGTACTGTGCCGGACTGACACCATACTCTTTCTTGAATACCCGGCTAAAATAGAGTGGGTTATCATACCCTACGATCTCTGCAATTTCTCCAATATTGTATTCGGTGTTCTCCAATAAGCTTTGTGCATTTACCATCCGAAGGGACAGGATGTATTGTGCAGGGCTTATTTTCATGTACTGCTTAAAATTACGGATAAACCAGTTCGTACTGATATGCAGCGATTCTGCGTAATCGTCCACACTGACCTTTGTATTATAATTCTCGTTAAAGTAGGCAGCGGCGGCTTCGATTTCTTCGGGGATGCTTGTAGTTGTTTTCTCGCTTTCCTGCTGTTGCCTGCTTACTAAAAGCAGAATGATGTTGAAGAGAGAAGCAATATAGTCTTCATAGCCATATTCACATTGTTGCAGTTCCCGGATGATCTTTCGGAACAGCATTTTGTAATCCGGCAGTGTGCCGCTGTAAAAAACGTGCTTGTCCAATGGTATTCCGTGATAGTTCAGGATGTTTTTGACATCATATCCTGTAAAGTGAATCCAGAACACCTCTGGATGATCTTCTACATAGTAGACATACTTCTGGATTTCTTTCGGCTGATAAAGCACCATGTGTCCAGAAGTCACCACTTCCTCAACACCATCGAACCAGAAGTGTGCTTTACCAGATGCCACATAGAGGATTTGATAGTCTCTGCGACCCTTTGCCCAAAAAGTAGGCAGCTTAGGGCGTTTTTTCAAGCGATAAGTGCCGCAGCTGCCTACGACCAGCGGCTTTGAGTAGTCTTTGAAATCCAAACGGGAGTTGTTCAAATATCCTGAGTTGAAATACATCCCTGCGTCCTCCGCATCTTCAGAGATTTTACAGTGATTTGGGAAATGTTCTATCAAAAAATTACAAACTCTTTGATTTTGTGCATATTTTGTTCCATCTTGTCTATATCTTTTCGTTCCATTAGATTCTATAATATTTTCAGACGAAACGCAAGAGATTTGGGCAACTTGCGTAATGAGAATTCCAGTCTGAAGTGCGCAGCAGATTGGTCGCGCCCACACAAAACAAGCAAGATGGGAGAAAGCACAATGACTGGGAAACGTTATCTAAAGTGGTATAATAAAGTCGGCTATGGTTCAGGCGATATTGCAGGCAACGTGGTGTATGCATTCCTGTCCTCCTTCGTCATGATCTATCTGACCAACACCGTTGGCCTGAACCCCGGTATTGTCGGCACTCTGATTGCAGTTTCCAAACTGCTGGACGGTGTGACGGACATTTTCTTTGGTTCTTTGATTGACAAAACGCATTCTAAGATGGGCAAAGCCCGTCCTTGGATGCTGTACGGCTACATTGGCTGTGCCATTACGCTGGTGGCAATTTTCGCCATCCCGACCAATCTGGGACAGTTTGCACAGTACGCATGGTTCCTGATCGCATATACTCTGCTGAACGCTGTATTCTACACTGCCAACAACATTGCTTACTCTGCACTGACTGCTCTCGTCACGAAGAACAGTGCCGAACAGGTCGAGATGGGTTCTTGGCGTTTCATGTTCGCCTTTGCCACCAGCCTGCTCATCCAGTCCATCACGCTGGGTGCTGTTACGGCATTGGGCGGTGGTGCTGCCGGTTGGCGCACTGTTGCAATCATCTACGCCATCATCGGTCTGCTTGTCAACACCCTCTCCGTTTTCTCCGTGAAGGAACTGCCGGAAGGCGAATTGGTGGATACCACCGACAAAAAGGAAATCGAGCAGGACGAAAAGTACAATCTGGTTCAGGCTGCAAAGCTGCTTGCTGGTAACAAATTTTATATGATGATTTGCGTCACCTACATTTTGCAGCAGATCTACGGTGCCATGATCAGCATGGGCACCTACTATGCAACCTACATCCTTGGCAACCAGAATCTGTTCGGTGTATTCTCTTGGGCAATCAACATTCCTCTGATCATCGCACTGGTGTTCACCCCGACCTTGGTTGCAAAGTGGAATGGAATGTATCAGCTGAATGTAATGAGCTATACTCTGGCAACGATTTCTCGTGCACTGGTTGCTATAGCTGGTTACATGGGCAGCGGCAATGTGACCTTGATGCTGCTCTTTACTGCAATCGCAGCTCTTGGTCAGGGTCCTTGGCAGGGCGATATGAACGCTGCGATTGCTGCTTGCTCTGAATATACTTGGCTGACGAAGCATAAGCGCGTGGATGGCACGATGTACTCCTGCACTTCTCTCGGTGTGAAGCTGGGCGGCGGTCTGGGTACTGCCATCACCGGCTGGCTGCTGGCAGCAAGCCATTTTGACAGCGCTCTGACCGTTCAGCCGGATTCCTGCATCAATATGCTGAAGATCATGTATCTGGTGATTCCGTTTGCTCTGGATGCCATCATCACCTTCATTCTCTCTCGTATGAAGGTCGAAGAAGCAAATGAAAAACTGCGTGCAGCAGTCTGATAACAAGCCATTATCATTTCTCCTTCATCTGCTGTTCCCCGGAGGAATCCAGCGATTCCTCCGGGGAGGCTGGAGAAATATTATAAAATTATAAAAGGTAAATGAGGAAATACTATGGCTGCATTTGATTTTGCAAAAGTAAAAGACCCCACCTTTTTCAAGGAAAACGTGCTGAATGCTCATGCAAGTTTCCGTACTTACGCTTCCCGCGAAGAATATCTGGCAGGAGAATCTTCGCTTGCGCTGAAGCTGGACGGTATCTGGAAATTCGCCTACGCAAAGAACTACACCAGTGCCATCCCCGGCTTTGAAAAGACAGATTACGATTGCAGCGGCTGGGATGACATTCATGTTCCGGCACACATCCAGATGGAGGGCTACGACATTCCCCAGTACGCGAATGTTCAGTATCCGTGGGATGGCCGTGAAGAAGTACAGCCGGGCGAGATCCCGCAGCGGTTCAATCCGGTGGCAAGCTATGTAAAATACTTCGAGCTGCCGGAATCCATGCAGGGCAAGCCCGTCCACATCGAGTTCGAGGGTGTGGAAAGCGGCATGGCTCTTTGGCTGAACGGGTCTTATGTGGGTTACACCGAGGACAGCTTCTCCGCACACGCATTCGATCTGACTCCCTATCTCCAGCCGGGCGTGAACAAACTTGCTGTGCAGGTGTTCAAGTGGACTTCCTCCAGCTGGTGCGAAGATCAGGACTTCTTCCGCTTCTCCGGCATCTTCCGCAGCGTGTGGCTGTACGCTATCCCCACCGTGCATCTGGAAGATGTATCCGTCAAAACGCTGTTTGCCGGGGATGATTTTACTCATTCCACGCTGGAAGTTGCATTGCAGGTGGAGGGTAAGGGCGCAGCCCGTCTGACCCTGCGCCGCAGTGAGCTGGAAGTGTTCTCCGAAAAAATCGCACTGAACGGCGGCTCTGCTCTGTTCAGCCATGCGGTGGAGAACCCCCACCTGTGGAGTGCAGAGGACCCGGCTCTGTATGAACTGGAAATTGAGCTGCTGGACGATGCAGGCCATCTGGTAGAGGTGACCGGGCAGAAAGTCGGTTTCCGCAAGTTCGAGTTGAAGAACAATCGGATGCTGCTCAACGGCAAGCGCATCGTGTTCAAGGGTGCCAACCGTCATGAGTTCAGCTCCATTACGGGTCGTGCTGTGGGCGTACACACCCATGAGGAACTGCTTCGGGATATCATCACCATGAAGCAGAACAACATCAATGCCATCCGCACCAGCCATTACCAGAATCAGGATGCACTGTACGACCTGTGCGACGAGTATGGTCTGTATCTGATCGCAGAGAACAATCTGGAATCCCATGGCACATGGGATATTCATCAGGCTGGCATTCGCGGCATCGAGGGCGTTTTGCCCAATGATAAGCCGGAGTGGAAAGCCGTCTTGTTTGACCGCATGAATTCCACTTACCAGCGTGACAAAAACCATCCTGCTGTTCTGATCTGGTCTCTGGGCAACGAATCGTTTGGCGGTGAGACCCTGCTTCAGATGGCAGAGATGGTCCGCCGCTTTGATGACACCCGTCTGGTGCATTACGAAGGTGTGGTCAACGATCCCCGCTTCCTCGAAACCACCGATATCGAGAGCCATATGTACAGCTCTGTGAAGGACATTAAAGAGTATCTGGCACAGGGCGATAAGCGGCCTTATATCGAGTGCGAATATTCTCATGCTATGGGCAACTCCAACGGTGCTTTGCACAAGTACACGGAACTTGCCGACCAGAAGGACTGCGGCTATCAGGGCGGCTTTATCTGGGATTACATCGACCAGTCCATCTGGAAAAAAGACCGCTACGGCAAGTGGTTCCAAGCCTACGGCGGCGACTTCGGTGAGCGTCCTACCGACTATAATTTCAGCGGAAACGGCATTGCCTACGGTGGTGACCGTGCTCCTTCTCCCAAGATGCAGGAGGTCAAGTTCTGCTATCAGAACATCGCCATTTCCATCGACAACTCTGGCTTCGAAGTCTGGAATAAGAACCTGTTCACCTCTACGGATGCTTTCGACTGCGTTGCACTGCTGCATCGCGATGGAAAGTTGTATCAGCAGCAGAAACTAGCTAATATTGATGTTGCTCCCGAAGAGCGTTCCAGCTTCCCGCTGCCGTTTATGGTTCCTGCGCTCCCCGGTGAATATGCAGTGACCATCAGCTTCCGTTTGAAGGAGGACACCAGCTGGGCAAAGAAGGGCCATGAAGTCGCCTTTGGACAGGGTGTGATCGCTGTGGTTCGTTCCATTCCCAGCAAGAAGGTCACGCCGTTTACCGTTACGCACGGTACACACAACATCGGTGTCCGTGGTGAGAATTTCGATGTTTTGTTCTCCGATCTGAACGGCGGTCTGACTTCCTACCGCTATGCCGGCAAGGAGATGATTCAGGAGATTCCCCGTCCCAACTTCTGGCGCGCTCCCACCGACAACGACTGCGGCAACAACATGGGCGGCGTTCGCGGTCAGTGGAAGCTGGCAAGTCTGTACGCTACCGCCAAGGGCATCGGCAAGGAAATCCCATCTGTTCACGGCGGCACCATCCTCCAGAACCCCACCTGCGAGGTGGAAGCCGACAGCGTGGTCGTGACCTATCTCTATAACCTGCAGACCAGCCCCGCAGCAGAGTGCAGCCTGCAGTACCGTGTGTTCGGTGATGGCCGCATCCAGACCACCCTGCACTATGACCCGGTGGAAGGACTTGCAGCCATGCCGGAGTTCGGTGTGCTGTTCAAGATCGACGCTGACTACGACACGGTGGAGTGGTACGGAAACGGCCCTGCGGAGACCTACTGGGATCGTCAGCGTGGTGCAAAGCTGGGCATTTACCAGAACAAGGTTGCAGACAACATGGCACAGTACCTTGTGCCGCAGGAGTGTGGTGCAAAGACCGCTGTGCGCTGGGCAAAGGTAGTGGACCGCAAGGGTCGCGGGCTGCTGTTTACCGCAGATGCCGCAAAGCCCATGTTCTTCTCTGCGCTGCCCTACACTCCCCATGAAATGGAGAGTGCCAAGCATCCCTACGAACTGCCCCCGGTCCATTACACGGTGATTCGTGCCATGGGTGAGCAGATGGGCGTTGGCGGCGATGACAGCTGGGGTGCCAATGTCCACCCGGAGTATATTCCTGATGTGACCAAGCCTGTGGAGTTCACCTTTACGTTCCGTGGCATCTGACCCTCGTTATTAAGACACCTTCGCGTTGAGATAAGGACATCCCTGCATGAGATTTCTATCAAAAGTGAGGGTGTCTTTTTTGGCATTCCAAAATCTCAATTCCTGACGCCACTATTTATAAGCAGTGCTTTGCTCTATATAAGCAGCGTTGCTATGTCAAAATAACCGTATTCAGTTTTTGTTCAGAGCATTTCTTTGAATGGTTCTCCAAACTTTCTTTATGGCATTGTGGTCAAAATCAAATTGAGGCCAGCCTATAAACAAAAAAATCCAACGATTTCTAACGTGAAATCGTTGGATTTATGGTCCAGCAGAGCTGGACAAATCCGAACTTTTTTCCTCCGCTGAGTCAGCGGTCAAAGTGTCCTCAAGCCGGACAGTTTGGGTGCCATCCTTGTAGTTGAACGTGAGCAGCATCCGGTCATCGTACAGGAAAATGGCATTGACAAAAATTTCAATCAACGCTTTTCGTTGCTTTTTCTGCGAAATATCGAACTTTCTAAATTTCATCAGCCAGAATCGGATGAAATCCTCATTGAAGCTGGGCTTCTTCAATTTTTCATCTGCGATTTTTACAGTCAGCTCATCTTTCTGGCTTTCCAGCGCTTCCAGACGCTCTTTCGTTGTCCGGGTGTACAAGCCGTCCTCGATCGCCTTCATCAAGTTGTCCAACTTTTTGTTGACCTCTCGCAGTTGCTTTTCCAGCAGCGGAATCGTGGTGTTTTCCTGATTCTGGACATCCATGACGAGCTGAACGATCTTGTCGATCACCGCATCGTCCTGAATCAACTTCATAGTCTCCCGGACGACCATATCTTCCAGCCAGTCCTTCTGCACGGTCTTTTTGTTGCAGCCCTTGCGCCGTTTGACGTTGGCGCATTTATAATAATAGTAGGTGCGTCCGGTGGCACTGGTTCCGCTTTCGCCGAACATCAGCGCACCGCACTTGCCGCAGAACAGCTTGGTGGTCAGCAGATATTCCTCGTCTGCCTTGCCACAGGCAGGGGCACGCTTGTTCTTATCCAGACGCTTCTGCACCCGGTCAAACAGGTCCTTCGGAACAATAACTGGAATCGCTTCCGGCACAACGATATCCCGGAAAGACAGTTCGCCAATGTACCGGCGGTTCTTGAGCATGGTGTTCACGCTACTGTGGGTCATTTTGCCGCCCAGCATATTGCGGACACCCTTGTCGTTGAGGAAGTTTACGATCTCCACCATTTTATCGCCGTTGTCATACCGCTGAAAGGCTTCCAGCACCAGCGGAGCGGTCAGCGGGTCAAGATGATAGAACTTGTCATCGTCGATTTTATAGCCGATGGTTCCCGTACCGCCAGTGCACTTACCCTTCAGGGCGTTCTCGGTCTGGCCACGAATCACCTTTTCGGACAGCTCTGCCGAATAGTATTCCGCCATACCTTCCAGAAGGGTTTCCACCAGAATGCCCTGTGAACCCTCGGCAATGGGTTCCATAACGGAAATCAGGTGGACACCGTTCTTTTTCAGGATCATCTTATAGTTTGCGCTATCAAAACGATTCCGGGCAAAGCGGTCAAATTTCCAGACGAGAACAACATCAAACAGCTTTTTGCCGCTGTCTTTGATCATCTGCTGGAACTCCGGGCGATTGTCCGTTTTGGCAGAGAATGCACGGTCAATGTAGTGCTTGATGACCGTAATGCCGTTCTTTTCCGCATAATCTGTGCATTCCCGAATCTGGCCTTCGATAGATTCTTCGCGCTGGTTATCCGATGAATAGCGGGCATAGATTACGGCGGTCATAGACTCACTTCCTTTTTTTTATCGAACAGATGGGTAGCTTTTTGCATACTTGTAGATCTGGCGCGCACAGTCGAGGCTCATTTTGCTGGAATCGTTATGTTTGAGCCATGCATTCACATTGCCGGGATTCAGCTTCAAGTCTGTGTAGAGACGATAATTCGTCAGTTTCTTTTTCTGCTGAAGTTCCAATACCCGGCGATGGAGCAACGCTTTCGTATCATTGTCCGCAAGAGAGGTATCCCGCACCGAGCAATAGCTGCGCCAAACCTTCAAATAGCCTTCCGGCAGTTCTGATGATTGCTTTTCAAGAAGCACCAGCATTTGCTCCAGCGAATAGAGATTAGAAAGTTGCTCATATTCCGCAGCAATCGTGCTGTTTGCGGTGTAGCGGAGCAGCAGTTCTACTTTATCACAGGCCAAAGCATAGAGAAACAGCGGTTCTTTCAGGCGGGGATTCTCGCTCAGACAATCTGCCAGCTTATGAATACTAGCCGTCTGCACCCCGGAAAGCTCTGCCACATACTGCTTCAAGAAACCCTCAAATGTCAGCTTTCGCATGGTCTCCACCTCTCCACATACTCCTGATAACGGATATAAAAATCCCGATACCGCCAGTCGTTCAAGATGCTGGCTTTCAGTTCATCTTCATCCGTTGCAAGGTGTTCCAGCAAATCCCAGTCCAAAGAGTTCCGCACGGCCTCGCTCTCTACGTCTGCTTTGTCGGTGTCCCGGAAAGAGCACAGCTTTGCAATCACCAAATCTTCCAGACTGGGTGTGTAGAACTGCACCTTTGTACCACCAAAGGGTAGCGGCTGAAGCCGGTCTTGGAAGTTATACGGGAAATTGTCGATGTAGGCTTCCACATCGGTGTTGATGTCGTACTTGCCAAGCAAACTGTACAGTTCTTTCGGAACACTCAAGGCATCAATGTCATGAGTAGCGCGGGTCAGCTTGCCCAACAAAATAAACGCACTGCCACCTACAATCACCATCTGATAGCGGTCGTTATTGTCGATCATCAGGTCTGCGTCTTCGTCCAGACGTTCCAGACGCTTGCGGAGGTCATCTAAAATCATCTTTCCCATAAAGTAGCCTTTCACTTTTTCAATAATAGTATTCTTCAATTAAATTTTACATGGAAAAGATTTAAAAGTCAACACCTAATTTTTCAGATTTATATCTCATCGAGTTGAAGCATTCAACCGGCACTCATTATTCAACGGTCTAAGGTACACACTGTCTCCAACACATCCTTTTAGGTCTGTTCTGCTAATAATCATCCATGTGATACCGTTTCCATCTTCATCCTCCAAATCACATCTATAAAATTGATAGCCAAACACCTCTAACACAATATTTACTGTAAATGTTTCGTGCTTAACACACAAAAAACCAAGTGTGAGAAAAAATATCAAAAATAACGCAACGCTTTTCCATTGTGTGAAGTCAAATGCAAACAATGGTAAAATATATGAAAGTAAAAATTCTGATGTCACCGTTTTTTCTTCGGTAACAGTAAGTATTGTATATCTTTCAGCTTCAGAGTTTGCTTCTACTCGAAGTTTTTTTAACACGAAAACAAGAGATATCGAAAAGACAACTAGTATTGTTGAAATGCCTATCTTCTCTATACCTGATGACTGAGTATCTTCTAAAAGGCTCACAGTGTCAACAAAAATAACAGACAACCATAATGGCGCAAATGATATGAAAAACAATGCGCTTGTAAAAAGTTTTGACACTCTATTCACTCCCACTTTCGAGGACTGGACACTTCCATCGGAAGATCATCAAATGGGTCAACCATACCTTTATTACATAGCAGTTTAACAAGCTTTTCAGAAACACCGTTTTGTGTTGTGTCGAATTTTCCTTCAAGCAACGGAAGACCAAACTTTTCGGCCAAACGTCTTCTATCATCCGAATTTTCTAACTTTTTTAAATGCTCGTCATTAAAAGCCACAAATCTTCTCGGATTATGGCCACTTGATGCACATGTCCTAAACAACTCAAAATCTGTCACAATGCACATTTTTTCTACTGCTGCAACTTTTTGCAAACAGATTCCCTTATATGCTCTTTCTATATTAAAAAGTTTTTCTCCTGCCATGGATAGCATATAAGCTGTATCGTCTATTATTATAATATCCAAGTTGGTTCTGAGTGAAAGTACTTTGTTATCGATTTCGCTAAATGTGCCACTCGATTCCCAAAATTTATGCCGCAATGTTGTAATCGGATTTTGCATTGAAAAAAGTTTAATACGATAATCTTCTCCATTTATACTTAGGGTTTCTTTGATTAGCTGAGCCGATGCGGAAAATTTCAAAGGATTAATTTCCACATCTGGTTTCGATATCGCTTCTTGAAGTGTTTTAAATTCATCACAAATCAATACATTTTCCGCTGGTAGCTCATAAATTGTTTGTGCATCAGCACTCCCATCATATTCTTTTACGGTATGATATTTCTTAAATTCTTTTTTGTAATGATCAGAAATTTCACCAACAAAATGAGTCAGTCTTCCCTCTGGTGAAAGATTGACCTTACAAGTAGAATAACTTGTTTTATTTTTTGCCGACACCTTAATTTTGAGGAGTTGAAGGCTTAAGGAACTTCCTTCTTGAAGCTTATTAAAGATGGACTCAATTTGCTCTAATGTCATTTTTTACTCTTCCTCCTCAAATCGTCATATTGTCCGTCCACATCTCACACTGGCTAATGACCGTGCTGATTGCCGTATCATAATCTTCCGGTGGATACTTATACTTTTTCAGAAGGTGCTTCACCATCTTACGCATACTCGCACGAGCAGTTTCTTTTTTCTGCCAGTCTATTGTCCGATTTTTGCGCAGCATTTCCGTAAGTTCTCTGGTTAAGTCAATCAGTTCATTGTTTTGGTAGAAATCCTTGATGTTTTCCGGCTTTGTCAGAGCATCGTAAAAAGCCAGTTCTTCCTGCGTCAAGCCCAGCTTTTTACCGTTGTTATACAGTTCTGTAATCTCCTGTGCCGTTTTCAGAAGTTCCTTGATGACCTCCTCGTTTGTAATCAAGCCATTGTAGTAAGAGTTCATCAACTGTGTAATCTTTTCTGAAAACTTCTGAGACTGCACAACATTTGTCCGTTTATACAGTGAAACTTGCTCTGCCATAAGTTTTTTCAAAATTTCTACGGCAATGTTCTTTTCCTTCATTTTTGAAATTTCATCCAACACCGCCGGGTCAAACAGGCTGATATTTTCATCTGCCTTCTTACTGTCAAACAAACTGATAACACCTTGACTCTGGATACTTGCTTTCAGCAGTTCATTGATTTGAGCATTGATTTCTTTCAAAGAAAGTGTCTTGCCGCCACTCCCACCATAGGTGATCTTCACCACCGTAGAACGGACTGCTTCCATATAGGCCGCTTCATGTCGCTCCTGCTCCGTGGTCATGCTGGAACACAGCGAATGCGACTGTTTCAGCAACAGAGCTTCTCGCAGGAACAGATCTTTGCGCTTGGGTGCTTTTGCGTCCAGAACAAAGTTTACGCCGCCAGTGACCAGCTTTGCCATCATCAACGGAGAACCGCCAATAAATCCGCTGAAATCAAAGCCGTGCAACAAATCTTTGCACACCTGAAGCTTTTCCTGAAACTTTGGATAAGCAACTTTGGCAATGTCCATATCGCCATATCGGGACTGGTCACGCTTGGTATACTCCTTCATAGCGGCTTTGAGGGCAGATGCAATGCCAACGTAATCTACAATCAAGCCGCCCTCTTTGTCCTTAAACACGCGGTTGACACGCGCGATGGCCTGCATCAGATTGTATCCGTGCATTGGCTTGTAAACATACATCGTAGCCAGTGAAGGCACATCAAAACCTGTCAGCCACATATCCACAACAATGGCAATCTTCATCGGGTCATCGTTGTCTTTGAATTTCCGAGCAAGTTCTTCTTTGTGAGATTTTGTACCGATGATTTCTTTCCAATCCTCCGGGTCATTGTTGCCACCCGTCATAACTACGCCGATTTTTTCGTTCCATGTCGGGCGCAGCTCCAGAAGTTTTCGATAAATCTTCATCGCAATCGGGCGCGAATACGCCACGATCATCGCCTTGCCCGTCAAAAGATTAGCGCGGTACTTTTCGTAATGGTTGACAATATCTTCGCACAGGGATTGAATGGTAGACTCTGCTCCCAACACACTCTCCATCTGCCCCAACATCTTTTTGCTTTTTTCAATCGTTGCAGCGTCCGATTGCTGTTCCAGCGCATCGTAGGTCGCATCAATCAAGGCCAGCGTATTTTGGTCAAGGTGGAGTTTGATAACGCGGCTCTCATAGTAAACCGGACGCGTTGCACCATCTTCCACCGCCTGTGTCATATCATAAATATCGATATAATCACCAAAAACTTCACGCGTATTTCTATCTTTTGCCGAAATAGGTGTTCCTGTAAAGCCTATGTAAGTTGCATTCGGCAGAGCATCATGAATGATACGGGCATTGCCAATGACCGTATGTGCTTCTTTTTCACCCTGTTCATTTTCTTTGATGACAATTTTTTCATCAAAACCATACTGTCCACGGTGGGCTTCATCCGCCATTACCACAATATTTCTACGTTCGGACAGCGGCTTCTCGCCACGCTCAAACTTGAACATCGTGGTGAAGATGATGCCGTTTGCTTCTCGACCATCCAACAACTTGCTTAGATTTTCCTTGCTGGTTGCCTGTACAGGTGTCTGGCGCAAAAACGGCGCGCACCTGGCGAACTGCGTGTAGAGCTGATCGTCAAGGTCAATGCGGTCCGTCATCACAACGATGGTGGGGCTATCCAAAGCTTCTTGCAGCAAATGGGCATAGAATACCATCGACAGCGATTTCCCGCTGCCCTGCGTATGCCAGAACACACCACCCTTGCCATCCGTTTTAGTAGCAATCTTGGCCTTTTCGATAGCTTTTCGCACTGCAAAATACTGGTGGTATCCAGCCAAAATTTTAATCGGCTTCTGCCCATCGCCGGAAAACAGGATAAAATTTTTCAGAATATCCAGCAACCGTGCTTTCTGGAACATCCCCTCATAGAAGGTATCAAACTGCGCATACGCAGTGTTTTCATAATCACCGTCTTTTGTTTTCCATTCCATAAAACGGTCAAGTCCAGAAGTAATTGTTCCCGCCTTGTTGCTCGAAAGGTCGCTGATTACGCAGATTGCATTATAATAGAACATCGAAGGAATGTCCTTCATGTAATTTCGAATCTGATTGTATGCGTTTTCTGCACCCACTTCGTCCTTGGAAGGACTTTTCAGTTCCATCAAAACCAGCGGCAAGCCATTGATAAACAAAATAATATCCGGGCGGCGGTTGTTTCCATTTTCCACGAAGGTATACTGGTTTACCACATAGAAATCATTTTTGTCTGCATCTGCATAATCAATCAGCTTTACTACCGAAGACCGTTCCTCACCCTTGACTGCATATTTGACCGTGATACCGTTTTGCAGATAGTCCATAAAAATAATATTCTTCTGCAATAGACTTCCTGCATCAAAATCATTCAGTTTCAAGATTGCCTCATCAATCGCCACAGCCGGCAAACCGCGATTCAGCCGCACCAGACAATCCCGCAAAACATCGTCCAGCAGAGGGCGGCTGTAATCAGTCCGGTTCATATCAGGAGCGTAAATGTGGGTATAACCCATATTTTCAAATAGTTCTATGACTGCTTGCTCAAAGGTATCTTCGTCAAATTTCATGATTTGTCCTCACGCTATCAATTCTCAGAAGTTTCATTCGCTGGATTAAGCAATTCTGCCAATATTTTTTCAGCATATATATTACTCATCCTTGCTGAATAATTTTCTTGAAGAACTTTTTTGATATCCAGCCTTATTTTACTTCGAATCTGCTCTTTTGCTTTCCAGTCTATCTGTGCAGTTCTCTCCTTTATCAAACTCTCCAGTAAAACTTTTAGATTTTCTGGAATGTCCGGCACAACAGATTCAATTACATTTTTCACATTTGGCACTCTATCATTATATAAGAATTCCTCTTGCACAAAAGGCTCTTTCTTAATAAGAACTTGCATATTATATGGTTCAAATTCCGGGCTTTCCTCAAAACCAGTACGGCTTTTTTGTTGCAAGTAAGTCATTTGATGTTCTAGTTCCGGGAACATCGTTGATTCGTTAATATTAAAGAAGTCCAATTCTCCCCGGAGTTTCTTTTTATACTTGCTTGGAACAATAAAATAATCATGATCAAACTCAGAATCAAGCGTCATATGCGATTTTTCAATTTTTGCATATGCCGCACTTTCCGCCAAACGGTCGATTTTTATTGCTGTTGGTAGAACAAAAGCACCACTTTGTCTAATTAATCGTTCATTGCTATGAGTTGAAACAATAAAATAATTTTTCTGTAAATACTCAATCAGAAGCTTGAAATTGTTTTGTTCAAGCATTCCATATTCTTGCTCTGATATATCTTCCTCCTGGCGCAATTTTTTCAAAAATTTTGGCAGTGTGCTCATGTCGCTAAATTCTACAAACGGAATTCTCATTGCGACTCGAACGCCCAGTTCTGTTACTGAATGCCATGGTGCGAAGCCATAGAAGATTTTACCATCTTGCTCACACCGTTGATACTGTTTGTTCTTTCCTTCTTTATATGTAACAGCGGTTTCTGTTGCAAAATAAAGCGCAACCAAGGGATTCAACGTTACATCAAGTAATCGTGTTCCGAGACCATAGTGTTGTAATTTTGTCAGGGTTTCAAATCCTGTCAATGTACGAAATTCAAATGGATTTTGACGAATCGCACTTTGTATTGTACTGTATTCATTTTTTAGTCCACTATCTCGAAACGCATTCGGAACAACCGACCATGATAAATCTTTCTGACCTCTGAAAAACCATTGGTATGAATTAGGGAAGCCTTCTTTTTCATTTTCCCTTTTCATTTTCATAATCGCATTTATATATTTCTCAATTGAAGTTATTTCTACCATGGTATTATCCTTCTTCAAAAGTTTTTATCTTAACAATTTGATAAACGATAATTTACTTCGGCAGGCACAGGCTCTTTATAAGAATCGTTTCGTTGATTAGAAAACGATAATTTACTTCGGCAGGCACAGGCTCTTTATAAGAATCGTTTCGTTGATTTGAAACCCTTCAATGGCGAGATGCCTCCAGATTGGCAACTTGGCACGGTTTCGGAAATCATAGAACTACACGATTCCAAACGCATACCCCTTTCAAGCCGTGAGCGTGCCAATCTCACAAAGATTTATCCGTACTACGGTGCTACCTCAGTAATGGACTATGTGGATAGGTATCTTTTTGACGGAATCTATCTACTCCTTGGTGAAGATGGTACTGTTGTAGACGACAAGGGCTTTCCGATTTTGCAGTATGTAGAAGGAAAGTTCTGGGTGAACAATCATGCCCACATTATCACGGGCAAGAATGGCTTTACTGTCGAAACGCTTTATTTGCTGTTCAGCTTAACCAATGTTCGGTCAATTGTTACTGGAGCCGTTCAGCCCAAAATTAGCCAAGCCAATCTAAACAACGTGTCCGTTGTCATACCATCGAAAGCGGAATTGAGTACATTCAACTCAATCGTACAACCAATTTTTTCACAGATTCGCAATCTTCGTGCTGAAAGCGATAGACTTACCGCCACTCGTGATATCCTGCTACCTCGGCTAATGTCCGGCGAAATTGATGCTACAAATATCCAACTCTAAGCCGCTAAATTATCGTTTA
>ENA-ORKM01000079-ORKM01000079.1-human-gut-metagenome-genome-assembly--contig:-NODE-79-length-24236-cov-8.93077_pt1 | contig 24236 bp, 24 predicted proteins | sample MGYA00243059_ERZ508807 | MGnify/ENA primary metagenome ERZ508807 (study PRJEB26277, sample SAMN04329813) | human gut metagenome | biome: human-associated habitat | host: Homo sapiens | place: USA... | reverse complement strand
ATCCAGCTGTGCTTGTAGAAATAGACTAAATTTTCGACTTTTCAGATACACCCTAAGAAGAAAGGAACGACCCAAATGCGTCTGGATAAATATCTCAAGGTCTCCCGCCTCATCAAGCGCCGCACCGTGGCAAACGAGGTGGCGGATGCAGGCCGCATCCTCATCAACGGCAAGGTGGCAACGGCCAGTCAGGCCGTCAACGCCGGGGATATCATCGAGGTCACCTTTGGTAACCGGCCCATCAAGGTGCGGGTGCTTTCGGATGTAGAGCCTCGCACAAAGGATGTTGCCCGCGAGATGTACGAGGTGATCGCGGAATAACCGCCCTGCCTGCCCGCATACAATGCTGGCAGAGGGGGACTGCCTATGGAAAAAGCTGCCGCAAAGCCGCCGCTGCCCCATGACCTGATCTTGGAGAGCCGCAGCAGACTGACCGTCACCGGGGTGCAGCGGGTGCTGCATTGCAGCGCTGAAAGTGCTGCGCTGGAGACCGGCAAGGGCATTCTGCACCTGTCCGGTGCGCAGATCAGTATGCAGACGCTGGACTTGGAAGCCGGGGAGGCAAAGCTGACCGGGCGGTTCGATGGGCTGGAGTACACCGCCGCCCGCGCAGCCGGGGGCTTCTGGCACCGGCTGCTGCGCTGATGGTGCAGGTATTGCTGCCCGCCCGGCTTTTGCAGGAAGCCGCCGCCTGTGCTGCGCTGGGCGCTGCCCTTGGCGTGGTGCGGGCGTTTTTGCCGGTGCGGGGCAGGACGGCTTTTGTGCCGGATATGCTGCTTTCCGGCGCGGGGCTGCTGGCGTGCCAGAGCTACGCCGCCGGGTTCAGCAATGATGGCGTGCTGCGATGGTACATGGTGGCGGCAGCCTTTGCTGCCGCCCGTTGCGTTGCCGGGGTGCTGGGTGTCCCGTTGCGGGCGCTGGGGCGGGGGATGCGGGCTGTTTTGCGCCTGTCCGGCCGTATTTTGCATCGTTTTGCGGTGCAGCCTGTGCGCCGCCGCCGCGCTGCGGGCAAAACTGCCCGCAAATTACGCCGGAACGCAGAAAGAACCGCAAAAAAATCCAAAAAGAACTTGCCAAACCATCGGGCATTGTTGTATAATTCAAACGTATCAAAGTAAGAGAACAGACGCAGAAGGTCTGCTGTTCAGACAGGAGCGTAAGGCAATGACGAATACGGGACGCAAAAAGCGCAGAAAGAATGCAGTGGTCACCATGGCGTTCCGCCTGTTTTTTGTGCTGCTTTTGCTGAGTATGCTGGCGGCTTATATCTCCAATCAGGTCACCATCAGCTCCAAGCGGGCAGAACTGGAAACACTGAACGAACAGGTGGCGCAGCAACAGACGGAAAATCAGGAACTGCAGCGCGTACTGAGCGGCGATGCCGACCAGATCACCGAATGGGTCGCACGCGACTCTTACAACTACGCCGCACCCAACGAGCGCATCTTTGTGGATGTGACCGGTAACTGACCACGCGGCAGGTCAAGAGTTTTGGAAAACAAGGAGTATTGAGTTTTGGCAATTGAGGTAGGGAACGTACTGGAAGGCCGTGTGACCGGCGTAAAGCCCTTTGGCGCGTTTGTTGCGCTGCCTGAGGGCAAATCGGGCATGGTCCACATTTCCGAGGTGTCCAATGAATATGTGCAGGATATCAACACGGTGCTGCACGACGGCGATGCTGTGAAGGTGCAGGTCATCAACATTGCACCGGACGGCAAGATCGCGCTGTCCATCAAGCGGCTGCTGCCGCCGGCACCCCGTCAGCCGCGCAGTGACCGTGGGCCCCGGCCCGGCGGCCCGCGCCAGAACGGCCCCCGCGAGGGCGGCCATTTCGGCAATTCCCGCGGCGGCGGACGGCCCCCTCGTGAGGGCGGGCGCGGCCCTGCCCGGGACGCTGCCCCCCGTGTGTGGCAGCCCAAGGCCCCGGCCAAGAGCGATAACCTGAGCTTTGAGGATATGATGAGCCGCTTCAAGAGCCAGAGCGAGGAAAAGATGGCCGACCTCGACCACGAGACCAACAACCGCCGCGGCGGCGGTTATGCACCGCGCTCCCGCCGCGGCCGCTGAGCCATAGAACGAACCTGGCCTGCCCCAGCGGGGCGGGCCTGTTTTTTGGTGGTGCGGCAACGCCCACGGACAAGAAAGGAACCAGAATGCCTGCAAAATTTGAACTGATCGCGCCCTGCTTCTTTGGCTGCGAGGCAACTGCGAAATTTGAGCTGACCCGCATCGGGGCCGAGAACATCCGGGTAGGGGATGGCCGCCTGACCTTTGCGGGCGGGCCGGAAATGATCGCTGCCGCCAACCTGAACCTGCGCACGGTGGAGCGCGTGATGCTGCTCCTCAACACCTACCCCGCTTCCACCTTCGATGAGCTGTTTGACGGCGTGTACAGCATCCCCTGGGAAGAGCTGCTGCCCGCCGATGCCGCTTTCCCTGTGACCGGCTCTTCCCTGAACAGCCAGCTCACCAGCGTGCCTGCCTGCCAGAGCATCATCAAAAAGGCTGTGGTCAAGCGCCTGATGAACAAGCATCATACCTCTGTTCTGCCCGAGACCGGCGCGGAGTACAAGATCCGTTTCATGCTGCGCAAGAATGTCTGCGAGATCATGCTGGATACCACCGGCGAGGGCCTGCACAAGCGCGGCTACCGCCGCAACGCCATGGAGGCCCCCATCCGTGAGACGCTGGCCGCGACCATTGCCGACCTGGGCCGTGTCCGCCGCGACAGTCTGGTGGAAGATCCCTTCTGCGGCAGCGGCACCCTGCTGATCGAAGCCGCCCAGAAGGCCATGAATATTGCCCCCGGCCTCAAGCGCCGTTTTGCCGCCGAGCGTTACAGCTTTGTGCCCGCTTCCCTCTGGGCCGAGCAGCGCCAGAAAGCGCTGGCAGAGTCCAAGCTGGATGTGGGCTTTGAGGCCTTTGGTTACGATATCGACCCCGCCGCCGTGGCACTGGCCAATGCCAACGCAAAGCTGGCCGGTGTGGAAAAGCGCTGCCATTTTGAGGTGGCCGATGTCGCTGACTTTGCGGCAAAGCCCGAAGCCATCGTTCTGACCAATCCCCCGTACGGCGAGCGGATGAACACCATCGAGGGTGCCGCCAAGCTGGCCCGCACCCTGGGCCAGCAGATGGCCGAGCATCCCTGCGCGGGCCTGTACGCCATCACTGCCGATATGGAGTTTGAGAGCCACTACGGCAAGCGCGCCAACAAGCGCCGCAAGATGTACAACGGTATGATCCCCTGCCAGCTGTATATGTACTACGAGGCCCCCAAGTTTGAGCACAAGGCAAAGCCGATGCCCAAGCAGGGCTTTGACGGGAAGCGTACCGTCGAGTTCAAGAAAAAGTAAACAGGAGAATAAAAAGACATGGACGGTCGGATGCGGCCTTATCTTCCGGAGCTTACCATCCGGGATTATAATATCTACCAATGGTATCTGCGGGGCGTGCAGTATCAGCTGAACACGACCTACGGGCTCTACTCGTGCAGTCAGCTGCAGCACAACGGGGTTCTGTTCGCACTGCTGTCAGACAGCCTGGCCGGGCGGGAGGCGACCTGCAAAAAGGTGCGCCTGCCCTGGACGCTCTGCTGGAGGCCGATGATGTGCCAGACGCAGGGCATCCGGCTGGCCGCGCAGGTGGAGGTACTGCTGGGCTGGCATAAGCTGCAGGACCGCCGCAGTGACGAGCTGCCCTTCCAACAGCGGGTGAAGCGCACCATTGACCGCATCCTGCTCCGCCGCGCCTACGAAAAGGCCGTGCAGGAGAACCCCGCGCTGGAACGGCTGTTTGAACAGGAGCAGGAGCAGGCGATCGTTCAGATGAACCTGAACGCCAAGAACTACACCGAGGTTGCCGAGCCTATGAGCAACATCTACGGCGCGCTCTACTCCACGCTTGCCACCGATGAGAACAGCCAGCGCAAGAGTATGCGCTATATCGGCAGCTGCATCGGGCGGGTGTTCTATCTGCTGGATAAGGCGGGCCGTGTGGCCGATGACAAGCGGGCCGAGCGGTACAATGTGTATCTGGTCAATGGTGTCGAGGACCCCGGTGCTGCACTGGAAAATGCCCGGCGGCAGTCGCTGGCTGCGGCAAACGATCTGGTGCGCGCCTACGGGATGCTGGATGTCAAGCTGAACAAGAGCCTGATCGACAATATTATGATCCTGGGCCTGCGCCATGCGGTGGAGCCGCTGGACCCGGAGAACCAGCCTGTGCGTTGGGAGCTGCCGTGAAGGCCCGCAAGAGCTGGGCTATGGCCTACTGCGGCATGGCTGCTGCCCTGAGCGTGGCCCTGATGCTGCTGGGGGCCGTGGTGCCGGTGCTGATGTTCATTGCCCCGGCGGTGGCCAGCCTGCTCATCGCTACGGTCTGCGTGGAGTGCGGCAGGACCATGGCCCTGACAGCCTACGGCGCGGTGAGCCTGCTCAGCCTGCTCTTTGTGCCGGATAAGGAGGTGGCGCTGGTCTTTGTGTTCCTGCTGGGATATTACCCGCTGGTCAAGCCCCGGTTTGAGCGCATCCGTCTGCCGCTGGTGCGGGGGCTGTGCAAGCTGCTGCTCTGCAACGGTGCCGTGCTGGCCATGTACGGGCTGGTGCTGCTGCTGGTGCCTGCGGGCAGCATTTCGCAGGAGCTGAAGACCACCGCGCTGGTGGTCTCGCTGGCCACCCTTGCCATGGGCAACGTGGCTTTTCTGCTGTATGACCGGGCGCTCCACAACCTGCTGCAGGTGTATCAGCTGGTGTGGCGGCCGAAGCTGCATAAGATGCTGGGAAAAAGATAATGGGTCAAACCCCTCAGGCGGGCTTACGCCCGCCAGCCCCCCTAATAGTGGGGCCCTTGGCATTTCGTAAAGTTTCCCTATATACACAAACTGTATTGCTCTGCCAAGGCCGCCCCTAGTAGGGGCGGTGTCATCCCGAAGGGATGACGGTGGGGTTTAATAGCAGGGCTTTGTCTAAGAGGATTCTAATTGAGAGGAGTGATGTCTACCACAAGTTGACACAAAGCGCCGGGCCACACGGGTGACAGCCGTGAGGGTGACGAGGAGAGGAATCATCGAAAAATTCGGCGGATGTTTCTCCGGCTGACCATGGGCTATACCAGCCGCAGAGAGGGGCAAAAATCGGCAGTGATACCGTAACAGATCCCCTCAAAGAAAGCCATACAAGAACATAAACTGTTACAGGAGGCTGACAGCTGTGCTGCGCGCGTTTTTTGCGCCGGGCTGTCGGCATGGAGGTGTTTTGTATGTGTGGCATTGTTGGTTATGTTGGAAAACGGAACGCACAGGATGTTTTGCTGGATGGTCTGGAAAAGCTGGAGTACCGCGGCTATGATTCCGCCGGTGTGGCCCTGGCTTTGGAGGGCGGCATCCGGGTGGTCAAGAGCAAGGGCCGTCTGGCGGAGCTGCGCAAGCGGCTGGCGGTGGAGGCCCTGGCCCGGAGCGGCTGCGGCATCGGCCACACCCGGTGGGCGACCCACGGGGAGCCCAGCGATGTGAACAGCCACCCGCATTCCACGCCCCGGGTGAGCATCGTCCACAACGGCATCATCGAGAACTATGGTGTGCTGAAGGAGCGGCTCATGGCCAAGGGCTATACCTTTGAGAGCGAGACCGACACCGAGGTTCTGGTCAAGCTCATCGACAGCTGTTATGAGGGCGAGCCCCTCAAAGCCCTGCGCGCTGCTCTGGCCATGGTGCGGGGCAGCTATGCACTGGCTGTCCTGTTCCGGGATTTCCCGGATACCCTGTTTGCGGTCAAGCGGGAGAGTCCGCTCATCGTGGGCTGGGGCGAAGAGGAAAACTTTATTGCGTCGGATATCCCGGCGCTGCTGAAATATACCCGCCGGTACAGCGTGCTGGAAGAGGGGGACATGGCGGTGGTGAACGCCGACGGCATCCGCTTCTACAATGAGTTCGCGGAGCCGGTGGAGCGGGAAGTTCTGACCGCCAACTGGGATCAGGAAGCCGCTGAAAAGGGCGGCTACCCGCACTTCATGCTGAAGGAGATCAACGAACAGCCTGCGGCCATCACGGCCACGGTGAGCCCCCGTGTAGAAAACGGTCTGCCCGACCTGCGCGTTCCTGAGCTGACGGATGAGCGGCTGCGCCGCATCGGCACGGTGCATCTGGTGGGCTGCGGCACGGCCATGCACGCGGGCATGGTGGGCAAGGCTGCCATCGAGGCGCTGGCCCGGGTGCCTGCACAAGTGGAGATCGCCAGCGAGTTCCGCTACCGGAACCCCATCCTGCGGCCAGAGGATCTGGTCATCATCATCAGCCAGTCGGGCGAGACCAGCGATACGCTGGCTGCCCTCAAGCTGGCCAAGAGCCGGGGCGTGCCGGTGCTGGCCATTGTGAACGTGGTGGGCAGCAGCATTGCCCGCGCGGCGGATTATGTCATGTACACCTATGCCGGTCCTGAGATCGCCGTGGCCTCCACCAAGGCCTACATGGTGCAGATGTGCGTGCTCTACCTGTTCGCCCTGCGGCTGGCTTACGCCCGGGGAATGCAGACCGATGCCGAGATCCGCCGCCTGACAGCAGAGCTGCTCCGGGCCGGGGAGGTCATCAAGCCACGCCTGGCCGATTGTGAGCAGATCAAGTATCTGGCCAGCCGTTTCGTCAATACCCAGAGCTGCTTCTTCATCGGCCGCGGGTTCGACTATTCGCTCTCGCTGGAGGGCAGCCTGAAGCTGAAGGAGATCAGCTATGTCCACTCGGATGCTTATGCGGCGGGCGAGCTCAAGCATGGCACCATCAGTCTGGTAACAGACGGCGTGCCGGTGATCGCCCTTGCCACCCAGAAGCAGGTCTACGAAAAGACCATCTCCAACGCCAAGGAGACCAAGAGCCGCGGCGCAAAGGTCCTGCTCTTCACCACCCGGGATGCCGTGGTGCCCGATGGCGTGGCCGACTATGTGGTGCGTCTGGATGACTACGATGACCTGCTGATGCCCCTGCAGCTCATCGTTCCGCTGCAGCTGTTTGCCTACTATATGGCTGTTCTGCGCGGCTGTGATGTGGATAAGCCCCGCAATCTCGCCAAGAGCGTGACCGTGGAATAACCGTAGAATCAGAAATCAAGCCTTGCCAAACCCGCCCGCTGGTGGTATACTATCTAGGTAACCGATGCTGGTGTGGCGCAATGGCAGCGCAACTGATTTGTAATCAGTGGGTTGCAGGTTCAACTCCTGTCACCAGCTCCAAAAAGACCTCAAAACGAAAAACGTTTTGGGGTCTTTTGCTGTTATAGGAAGTGCTTTTATTGCGGTAAAACGCAGGAAAATAGAGAACGACAGAAAAAGAGAAAATCCGTGGAAAAAGTAGTTGACAAATGCCACTTCAGATGATAAAATATACAGGCAGTCAGCGATGACTGCAAATAGGATATGGGCGTGTTCCCGAGTGGCCAATGGGGACAGACTGTAAATCTGCTGCTTTTCAGCTTCGGTGGTTCGAATCCACCCGCGCCCACCAAAAAAACCAGCGTAGAAATTACGCTGGTTTTTTGTCTTATCCGGCATCTTAAGTTTCACCCTCAAGGGTGGATTCGAACAGCATCGACCCGCCGAACAGTCCGGCGGGGAAAAAAGCCCCTGCGGGGCTTTTTTAGATGCGCGGCTTGCGTAGTCCACCCGCGCCCATAAAAAGACCGTCAGCGTAGAGATACGCTGGCGGTTTTCTGTTTGCAGAAAGTTTGGGTTTTCATGCGGGCGGATTCGAACCAGCGGCCTGTGTTTTTTGGAGACAACTGCTCTGCCAACTGAGCGAATACGGCATGAAAAAAAGCGCCCCTGCGCGGCTGGGCAAAGACGCTGGCGATATTGGGGTGTTACTGCCCCATTTTTTTGTAGACAGGGCATTCGTTGCAAATCTTATGAGCTTCATCCCACCCGCAGGGTGGGGTCTTTTCAGACGGTAGCATCAAGCTGTCATTTCCGATGTTAGAAATATCCCAGCAAAGGCCGTCCGCAATCTTATGGCGGAAGATCGGGCAGAAAACCTGTGGGTCAGGAATCGGAGTTGTATTAAAAACCATGCTGTTTCATCACCTCACCGATTTGTTTTCCGGCATCGTCTAGCCAGCCTACCGTACCGATAGAGTCATCCTGCCGGATGACGATGACCCTTTTTTCGGAATAATAAACGTGCTGTGTGCCGTTGCGCTGGCTGATTGCAAGGATGGCATGTTTCGCAATCTCGTTTGCTTGTGCAAGGCTGATTTGACGTTATGCCATCTGCTTAAACGAAAAGCACCATACTTCCTACGAAGTACAGTGCTTTTTTGGTGGAGAATAGCGGGATCGAACCGCTGACCTCTTGCATGCCATGCAAGCGCTCTCCCAGCTGAGCTAATCCCCCACATATTCGGTTGGTGTCCTGCGACGTGAGTTATTATACCAGCCGGGCGGGCGGTTGTCAACACCCAATTTGAAAAAGTTTGCAAAAACAAAAAAGCCCTGCCGGGCACAGAGCCGGGCAGGGCGCGGAACAAAGTGAGGATGGGTTAGGCCTTTGCGTGCTGGCGGTCAAAGATCTGCGGAGCCACACGGCAGAGCAGAACGGCGGCCACCATGGTCAGCAGGGTCTCGGGCAGCATGTAGCTGCCGTTGTACACCAGGCTGTAAGTCCAGGCGGACAGGCCTTCGTTCAGGTTGCCCCAGACCAGCACACCGGACAGGAAGCTGCACATAAAGCGCAGGAAGCCTGCCATAAAGGTGCCCACGGCCACGCCGACCATCCGGTTCTTGAAGGGACGGGCAAAGAACTCGGCAGTGCCCAGCGCCATAAAGGCCACCAGGTAGTCCAGCAGGACTTCACCCAGGAAATACAGGAAGGTCGGGGTCGGGGGTGCCCAGAAGCCCAGCAGCATCTGCAGGCAGCCGTTGACAAAGCCGGTGAACAGGCCCCACTTCACGCCGTGGCGGAAGGAGACCAGCACAAAGGGCAGCATGCTCAGCAGGGTAACGCTGCCGCCGTTGGGCAGGGTGAAGAACTTGATGTTGCTCAGCACGGTGCCAATGGCGATCATCAGGGCGCACTCCACAAGAATGCGGGTCTTGGAATAGGTTTTTGACATGGGAGATTCCTCTTCTCAGATAATAGTACACAAAAACAAATGCACCCGCACAAAAAGGCAGGCGCATGGGCTTCGTTTGTGAAGAGGGTGGACCTTTCCGCAAACTACCTACGCCGGCATTACCCGGATCAGGTTCGAGGGTACTCCGCTCAGGTGCGGATCTCAGCTTTTCAGCGCCCCTGTTTTTATGTCCAGCTCCCAGTATAGCGGCCAGCGCCCAAATGTCAAGCCCCGGCGGGCATATTGGCGGCCGCTGGCTCATATTTTTTAGGGAGACCGCAAACAGGGGAGGCGTGACCGGATGAACGTGGAGCCGGAGCAGCGGGCGGCGCTGCTGGGAGAGTACATTGCAGAGCACAGTGCCACGGTGCGGGCAGCCGCCCGGGCGTTCGGGTGCAGCAAATCAACGGTGCACAAGGACGTATCCACCCGCCTGCGGGCCGTGGATGCGGCCCTGTTTGCCCGGGTGCAGGCCGTGCTGGCCCGCAACAAGGCCGAGCGCCATCTGCGGGGCGGGGCGGCGACCAGGCGCAAATACAAAAAGTAGGAGAGCGGTGCAGGGAGGCCTGTGCCGCTCTCCTGTTTATTTGTGCCGGAACTGCTCCAGCGCGGCCTTTTCCAGCCGGGAGACCTGCGCCTGGCTGATGCCGATCTCCCGCGCCACCTCCATCTGGGTCTCGCCCTTGAGATAGCGCAGCTCCATGATCCGCTTTTCGCGCGGGGTCAGCCCGGCCACGGTCTGCCGGAACTCCAACCCGCTGATCCAGCTGTCCTCGCTGTCCGGGTCGCGCACCTGATCGATGACATACATGGCATCGCCGCCATCGGTGTAAAGGGGCTCTTCCAGGCTGATGGGCTCCACCACCGATTCCAGCGCCGCGTTCACCTCCCGGCGGGAAAGTCCTGCCTGCCGGGCTACCTCGTCCACGGTGGGCTCCCGGCCCAGCTGCTTTTCCAGCGTCTCCCGGGCCTGCATGGCCTTGTAGGCGGCATCGCGCAGGCTGCGGCTGACCCGAAGAGCGTTGTTGTCTCGCAGGAAGCGCCGGATCTCCCCGATGATCATAGGCACGCCGTAGGTGGAAAACCGCACCGGCTGGGCCGGGTCAAAGTTGTCGATGGCCTTGATGAGCCCGATGCACCCCACCTGGAACAGGTCGTCCAGATTCTCCCCCCGCTGCGCGAACCGCTGCACCACGCTCAGGACAAGCCGCAGGTTGCCCTCGATCATGGCCTGCCGGGCGGCGGCATCGCCGGCCCGCGCCCGGGTGAGCAGCTGCCGCTTTTCCGCTTCGGAAAGCACCGGCAGCTGGGCCGTGTCCACCCCGCATAATTCCACTTTGTTGTACATCCCCCGAACCTCCGGTTACGTTGATACCGGAAGTATGGGGTAAGAGGGCGGGGAAGATACATGGGAATTGTTAGCAGCCTCGCCCTCTCAGTCATTGCTCCGCAATGCCAGCTCTCCCAAAGGGAGAGCCTTTGGCAGGGCAACCGCAAGCAGGTGCTAAAGGCTGGGGCAGTCTTGGCTCCCCCTTTGGGGGAGCTGGCGCGGAGCGCCTGAGAGGGCGGGTTCAGCAGGAACTGAAGTGAGAAGGAAAACAGCTTTCCGGTTACTCCCGCTCCAGCACCTCTTTCAGCTGACGGATGATCCGCTTTTCCAGCCGGGAAATGTAGCTCTGGCTGATGCCAAGGGCATCGGCGGCTTCCTTCTGGGTGTGCTCCACGCCGTCCACAAGGCCGAAGCGCAGCTCCATGATCTGCCGCTCCCGGGGGGCCAGCTGCTCCACGGAGCGCCGGAGGGTGGCGCGCTCGGCGGCCTGCTCCAATTGCAGGCCCACAAGGTTCTCGTCGCTGCCCAGCACGTCCGAGAGCAGCAGCTCGTTGCCGTCGCCGTCGGTGTTCAGGGGCTCATCGATGCTGGCCTCCTGCCGCCGGTTGGAGCTTTTGCGCAGGTACATCAGGATCTCGTTGCCGATGCACCGGCTGGCGTAGGTGGCCAGCTTGATGTTCCGCGCGGGCGTAAAGGTGTTTACCGCCTTGATCAGCCCGATGGTGCCAATGGAGATCATGTCCTCCTGCGGCACGCCGCTGTTCTCGTACTTTTTGGCAAGGTAGACCACCAGCCGCAGGTTGTGGGTGATGAGGTCATCGCGCGCGGCGGCATCCCCCGCCATCATCCGGGTCAGCAGGGCCTTTTCCTGCTCCGGTGTCAGCGGCGGCGGCAGGCTGGGCCCGCCGTTGATGTAGTGGGCGGCAGAAGGGGCCAGCAGAACGCAATAAAGACGGCAAAGAAGTGAAAGCAGATGATGCAAGGGCGGTTCCTCCTTTGTGAAGCCCTCGGTCACGCTTGGCGGTGACGGAGAGGGTGAATCATTTCCCCCGCTTCCACCCCCACCAGCACTTCCCACCCATCAGGCGGCGGGGGGAGGTCGGCAAAGGCGGCATAGAGGTGCCCGGCCATGCCCTGCCCGGCGGGGGAGCCGGTGCAGCACAGGCTGGCCGGGACGGCCGGCAGGATACAGTGCCCGGCCACGGTGGTGCAGGGAACAAGGCGCACCCCCAGCGTCGGGTCGGGCAGGGGAGCGGCCCCGGCAAAGTGCTGCTCCAGATAAGCACCCAGGGCGGGCGGCAGGCGGCCTTGCACGGCACCGAACCGCACCAGCACCACCGCCCTGCCCGAAAGCGGCTCCTGCACCGAAAAGCCGGTGTCGCAGAAGGCCCGGACATCCAGCGCTGTGTCTGCCACGGTGAGCCGGGCGGGGAACACCCGACCGCCCCCCCGGCCCAGCAAAAGGAGAAACCCCAAGAACGCCCGACCCACCGAGCCCGCGCCACCCAGAACAGACCCAGCACAAACGGGCAGCCTGGCCCCTGGCTTTAGGGGCCTGTTTCCTCTGCCGTTCTTGTGCTGCGCCCCGGGCAGGAGCAGCGCCCCCGCCAGCAGCAGATTTCCCGCGCAGAACCACCCCACAAGCCGGGCGAAGCATCTGCTCCCCGGCCAGCCGTAGGCGGCAGCCACCGTGAGGGCGGCGGTTGACACTTTATATAAAAGCGCGGCAGCGTCCGGCGCTTCCGGGGCCAGCAGGGCCAACGAGGATGCCGCCCCCGCTGCCCCGCCCAACAGCAGCCGCCCGGCCCGGCACTCCACCCCGGCCAGCAGCCCCGCCGCCAGCAGGAACAGCAGCGTGAGCGCAAAATTTGTCAGCAGCAGGACATCGAGGTAGATCACAGTCTTGATGGGCGGCACCTTCTTTCTGGTAGATATCAGTGTAGCAGAAGGTGGGGGAGAAAGAGGGCGAAGGAAAGGCTTTGCTTTAGCATAACCTCTCAGTCGCGGGCTATGCCGCGACAGCTCCCCTAGTAGGGGAGCCCTTGGCATAAGACTCACTTTTCCATCTGGTCGCTGACGCTCCGAAACCTAATACCGCCGCAAGGCAGGACAAAACGTCAGCAGAACAAACAGGAGCGAAGCGAACTCCCTCGAAAACGCGACGGTCTGCCAAGGCCTCCCCTACTAGGGGAGGTGGCATCGAGCGTCAGCGATGATGACGGAGAGGTTGTATGGGAGGGACAGCTTACCCTTTCGCTGCTGCTGCCCTTGCAGATGTGTAGGCTCCCCCCTCGGGGGAGCTGGCAAAGCCGCAAGGCTTTGACTGAGAGGGTTGAGCCCCTTTGAAAAACTTTTTTCACAAATTTCCAAAAAAGGCTTGCAAAAGGGAGCGGGAAGAGTTATAATACATCTCGCAGTCAATTGTGCGCTGCGGAATTGCGTTTTGAAAGATGTGCCTCTTTAGCTCAGTCGGTTAGAGCACCTGACTGTTAATCAGGGTGTCGCCTGTTCGAGTCAGGCAAGAGGCGCCATTAGGCGGCGAGGGCAACTTCGCCGCTCGTTTTTTAACTGGGTGTTGTAACCAATCTGAGATTTTTTTCACAAAATCTTCAAAATTAATGGTTTCTTAAAAAATGTCCTCTTGAAGATGCTGTCAGATTGTGGTATACTACACCCAAACCTTGGAACAGTTTTTAAACGTTCTGTGGTGATTGACTCAGATCAAAGGGTAGGCGCTCCCTTCTTTTGATAGCAGCGGACTTCTGCTTTGCCCTGGTTCTCCGCAGGGCAGGGCAAAGCAGAAGGCTATGCGCTGTTAAACCGGAGTGCAAAAAGAAAACCTTTTTCATTTGTCAGACCTACGGCCAAAACGGCAGTAAACTGGGGCTTGTGCAAACAGACCGGGTGTGCTAGAATAAAAGCCGTAGTTTTGAAATAGACACAGTACATTGAAAAAGAGATCGTTTGCTTTTGGTTGTCGGTCTCTTGTAAAGGAAACATCGTATGCGTTATACCTATGTGCGGCAGCACGATTCTACGGACTGCGCGGCCGCTTCGCTCGCAATGGTGTGCCTCCATTACAAAAAGGAAATCACCATCACCCGCCTGCGGGATATGATGGGAACCGACATGAAAGGCACGAACCTCGTTGGCCTGCAGAAAGCAGCCAATGAGCTGGGCTTCAGTACGGCGGCTGTCCGTGTTGACCGCGAAAACTTTTTAAGCGATTTCACCCTGCCCGCAATTGCGCAGGTCATTACCGACCAGGGCCTGACTCACTTTGTGGTCATCTTCAAAAAGACGACCATCAAGGAGGACGATGCCCGCCGCAAGCATGTGGTGCAGGAAGAAGAACACAAGGCTGATGCAAGCAAAAAGTACAAATGCAAGGATTACGTCGTCATCGGCGACCCTGCAAATGAACTGAAAAAGATCAGCCTGGATGAGTTCTATAAAAACTTCACCGGCGTGCTGCTGCTGCTGAACCCCACAGCGGAGTTCAAGGGCGGCACCGGCAAGCATAAGGTGGAGGGCAAAGAGGAAGCAAAGGCAGCCCGCAACAACATGTTGAAGCGATACATGGATCTGCTGCTTCCCCAGAAAAAGCTGTTTGCTTACGCTATTCTCAGTTCAGTGATCCTGACACTGATCGGCATCGTGTCCACCGTCTTTAATAAGGCGATCATGGATGAGGTGCTGCCTTATGGGCTGAAAAATCTGCTCATATCGCTCATTGTCGTGTTCAGCGTGGTCAACCTGACCAGCACGCTGCTTTCGACCGTGAGACAGTGGATCCTGATTTTCCTTTCCATTAAAATTGATATCCCGTTGATGCTGGGCTACTTCGAGCATGTGTACAAACTGCCGATGAAGTTCTTCGCATCCCGTAAGACCGGCGAGATCACCACCCGCTATTCCGATGCAGGCACCATCAAATCGGTGCTGACCAGCATTGCAATGAGCGTGGTCATGGACATTGTGATGGCCGTGGGTACAGGCTTTGTCCTGTTCCGGATGAACTCCTCGCTGTTCTCCATTACCCTGTTTACCACCGTTCTGAGCCTGCTGCTCGTCATCATCTTCAAGCAGCCCTACAAGCGGATCAATGAAGAGACGATGGTGCAGTCGGCCGTTCTGAACAGCCAGATGATCGAGAGCCTGCGCGGCATCGAGACCATCAAGTGCAACGCCTGCGAAGAGCGCGAGCTGGAAGCCCTTGAGCGTGAATACATCAAGAGCCTGAAGATCAGCCTGCGTTCCAGCAAGATCAGCACCGGCCAGAGCCTGATCTCCAGCGTGATCATGACCGTGTTGAACATGGTCACCACCTATGTGGGCATCACGCAGGTGCTGAATGGCCAGCTGACGCTGGGCGGCTATATGGCGTTCAGCACCCTTTCGGGCTACTTTACTTCTCCGGTGAGCGAGCTCATCAGTATGCAGATGTCCATTCAGGAGGCTTCCATCTCCATGAAGCGCCTGACGGAGATCATGGATTACGAATCCGAGCAGGACGATGACCACGAGTACACCGAGATGGAGAGCATGGAGGGCGACATTGAGTTCAAGGATGTCACCTTCCGGTATGGCAACCGCACCCCGGCACTGGACCACATCTCCTTCACCATCCCGCAGGGGAAAAAGGTGGCGCTGGTTGGTTCCTCGGGTTCCGGCAAGTCCACCATCACCAAGCTCCTGCTCAAGTATTATGAGCCGGAGAGCGGCACCATCAGCGTGAATGGCGTTGATCTGGACGAGTACAGCAATGCATCCGTCCGCCGCTGCATTTCCTATGTCCCGCAGAACGTTGAGCTGTTCAGCAAAACGATCTTCGAGAATATCCGCATCTCCCGCCCCGAGGCTACCCTCGATCAGGTGCGGGAGGCGGCCAAGAAGGCCGACGCACACGAGTTCATCCGCAAGCTGCCGCTGCAGTACAACACCTATCTGGAGGAAGCCGGCAACGGCCTGTCCGGTGGTGAAAAGCAGCGCATTGCACTGGCCCGTGCGTTCCTGAAGGATTCGAGCCTTTACATCCTTGATGAATCGACCTCCAGCCTGGACTTTGGTACAGAGAATACCATCTTTGATATGATCTATAACCAGCTGGCTGACCGTTCGATGCTGATCGTGGCACATCGCCTTTCCACCATCCGAGACTGTGACCTGATCCTAGTCATGGATCACGGCCAGATCGTGGAGCGCGGTACCCATGACGAGCTGCTGGCAAAGCAGGGCAAATATTACGAGCTCTGGAACCTGCAGCAGGGCATCTTCCGCCGCAAAAAGGAAGAGCCTGTACCCGTTGCCCCCGCGGCAGTTGTTGAAGAAGACGACGATGGCGAGGCAATGACCTATTAAGTTGCAGCCGAGTGCGCACTCGGTTACATAAATGATCTTTGGATGGATGCGCAGCCGGAAAAAGATCGCCAAAATAAGTTTTTTTCATTCATTTGAAGGGAGTAATTCATTATGATGATGCCTGCAAACTACTCTGTTATCGCAGAGAACGAAATGACCTACGTCAACGGTGGCGCTAGCTTTATCGACGCTATCGGCGCTGTTACCGCTCCTATCTGGACTCTGGACAACGTCAAGACCTTCAACACCAACATCGTGACTCTGGTTGGCAACACCTTCCTGAAGTCTACCATTGACCGCACCATCGGTGTCCTGTTCAGCGGCCAGACCACTTGGAAGGAAGTCGGCAACATCGGCAAGAACCTGTTCGGCACCAATGTTCACGGCAACAAGATCGAGAAGAACAACTTTGGTGACTATGCCATGAACGCTCTGGGCATTGCTGCTGCTGTCTACAACCTGGGCGTGGCTCCCACCAAGAACACCGTCAAGGAGACTGAGGTTAAGTTCACTGTCTAATTAGACGTGATCTAAAATTATGAAGCGTTGAGGAAACTGCACCGCCCTACTTGTTAGCGCGGGGCAGACAACAATGCCTCGTTATGGTGTGCCAGGAGGCGGGTGCCTCCTGGCACACCTTATTTTTATGTTGCTTATCGCGTTGCGGTAGGCAATTGTGTGTGGTAGAAGATTATGTTTATCCTTACAGGAATGCTCTTTACATAGTGACACTTTATCGCTGTGTGAGTGGCTTACCGTGAGCATCCTCACCCTCTCAGGCGCTTTGCGCCAGCTCTCCCGAAGGGAGAGCCCTTGGCATAGCGCAGTGTACGGCGGGTTTCCCTTTGCGTAGTGTGAACGCAGACTTGCCCACAGTGCAGGGAGTGAGTCATTCTGTCAAAACCTCCCACTTTGGGGGAGGTGGCAGCGCGTGTGCGCTGACGGAGAGGGTGAGCCCGGTAGAGGTATAAGCTGATGAAAAAGACGACAGTTGTCAAGAATAACGACATGCTGGATGTAGCCCGAAGACTTCGGAGGGAAATGACACCACAGGAGCAACGGCTTTGGTATGTTTTCTTGCGGAAATATCCGGTAAAATTCTACAAACAGCGGATCATTGAATCGTTTATTGTGGATTTTTATTGCGCGGATGCAAGATTGGTTATTGAACTTGACGGCTCACAGCATTATACTGAACAGGGGAAAGCTTACGATGAGGAACGAAGTGCTATCCTGCATGGCTATGGCTTGAAAGTTTTACGGTTCTCTAATCGGGATGTTAACAATCATTTTGATGCTGTATGCGAGACCATTGATAGGGAAGTACAAATTCGGATATAAAAGCAGCTGTGACCCTTTTTGTCAAGAGCTCCCACTTTGGGGGAGCTGGCAAAGCCGTTAGGCTTTGACTGAGAGGGTGAGACCGCTTTGAGGAGAGTCTTTGGCAAAACGGTAAAAAAGAATCTTTTCCCCCAGACAATTGCTTATTGCAAACAAAAAAGAAACAGGTGGACATTATTATGAGAGAGATCCAAGTTGCAGAAAACAAGACCCTGAAGCTGACCAACGTTCTGGCACGCAAGATCGATGCCAGCGAGCTGGGCAACCTGGGCGTGATCCTGACCCAGATGCAGAACTTTATCAAGAGCCACAGCGCCATGCCGGTTGGTCCTGTGATCCAGTGCGTCAAGTTTACCTCCGGCCCCAACCCGGAGCCGCAGATCTATTTTATGATGCAGGTCAACCAGCTCATCCCCCGCCTGGAGCCGGGCTACGAGCAGGACGCTGTGCTGCGGGTGAAGGGCTGCCTGTACGCCCACTTCACCGGCCCCATGGACCACAGCAGCCTTGCCAGCCAGAAGCTGAACATCTATGCCTACGAGCACGAGATCGAGCTGACCGGCACCACCTACAGCATCTACGTCAATCAGGACAGCGAAAACGGTGTCATGGACGTTTTTATGGAGACGAAGTAATATGACCACTCGCATTCAGAATCTTTCCGACCTGCAGGACCGCCGCATTATGATGGAGAAGAAGCTGCCGGCCTTTGGCTACGCGCTCATTCTTCTGGTGGCTTTCCTCATGGTGTTTCTGGTGATCTGGAGTACCCAGAACAAGCGCACCTACGTCAGCCAGTCCACTGGCTCAGTGCAGGCGGCCAACAAGACCTATATCATGTCCAGCTACTCCGGCTCCATCACTGAGCTGAACATCTCGGAGGGCAGCTATGTCACCGAGGGCGACCTCATCGCCCACATCAAGAGCACCGATCTGGACATCCAGCAGGACAGCTACCAGAAGCAGCTGGACATCTACAAAAAGCAGAAGAGCCAGTACGAAAAGCTGCTCAAGTCCATTCAGGACGACAAGAACTACTTCAGCGAGACCGACATCGACGATCAGCCCTATTACTACCAGTACGAGAGCTACAAGAGCCAGGTCAGCCAGAAGGCGTTTGATGCTTCGCCCTATCAGGCCGCCGGTTACACCGATGAGCAGATCAAGACCTTGATGGAGCAGAACCAGAGCGAGGTGGAGAGCCTGTATTACTCCACCCTGCAGTCCATTTCTGCCAACCTGACCAGCGTGCAGGCCAACATTGACAACATGGAGGCCCAGCTGGATGCCCTGAACACTGGCGCGAACGATTACTATATCTACGCTCCCACCTCCGGTGTCATCCACATGGACACCCCCTACAAGGTGGGCATGGTGCTCAGCGCAGGCTCCGCTCTGGCCACCGTGGCCAGCGAGAACAGTGACCTTGAGATCGTGGCGGCTGTCACCGTCAACGACCGGCCGCTGATCAACGTGGGCGACCCCTGCAAGATCGCCATCACCGGCCTGTCGGAGTATTCCTACGGCACCCTGACCGGCACTGTTACCTCCATCGACAGTGACGTGACCACCAACACCAGCGGGTCTTACTACAAGATGACCATCAAGCCGGACAACACCTATGTCGTGAGCACCAGCGGCGATAAGGTGGATCTTTCCAACGGCATGAGCGTCACCGCCCGTGTGGAGTACGATGAACTGACTTACTTTGACTATGTGATGGAGGCCCTGGGCGTGCTGTTCCGCTAAGCGCCCGCCGATTCCACGCCCAAGAGGTACGAAAGAATGAAACTGAACCCGAAACAGCTGGCCGCCAGCGCGGCTCTGCTGGGTGTGCTGGCCTGTGCCGCCGCCCTGCCTGCGTCGGCTGCCGGCCCTGTTACCACACCGCTGGCTCTCACGCTGCCCAAGGTGAACTTTCCCTGGGATAAAGTTACCGCCGAGAGCATCGAGACCGGCAGCTACGATGCCGCCCCGCTGGCGGGCACGGCCCAGCAGCTCTCCCCGGTGACCACCCCCGCCAATGCCGCCAGCAAGAACGGCGTGACCTATGTCTCTGATAACCCCAATGTTGTCTCGGTGGACAGTGAGGGCGTGGCGCAGGCTGTGGGCCTGGGCACGGCCAACATCACCGCCACCTGCGGCGGGGTGAGCTGCACCTATACCATCACCCCCCAGCCGGATGCCAGCATGATCGCCACCGAAATGGATATCACCCTTGCATCCAGCACCATTGCCGTGGGCGAGACCACCAGCCTTTCGCTGGCAGTGCTGCCCACCTCGGCGGCCAACTACATCAACGTCAGCCTGAGCTCTTCCAATGAGAAGGTGGCCACCGTCAACAACTTTGGCAAGGTGACCGGCGTTGCCCCCGGCAAGGCCACCATCACCGCCACGGACGGCAACGTGAGCTGCACGGCCACCGTTACGGTGGTTGCGGCCAACACCAGCACCGTCTCCAGCCAGTCCATCTCCCTGAACACCAACTATGTGGTGCTCAAGCCGGGCTCCTCCAAGACCATCACCGGCAAGGTGTCGCCGGCCTCCGCCAGCCAGAGCCTGACCTTCAAGAGCCAGGACAAGAGCATTGCCACCGTCAGCGGTTCCGGTGTCATCACCGGCGTTGCCACGGGTGCCACCTCCGTGGTGGTCTCCAACGGCACCGCCTCCACCTCGGTCACGGTCATCGTCAACCGCACCGCATCCACCTCCGGCAGCAGCAGCGATACCAGCGGTGAGGGCACCGAGGACAACGTCACCACCGATGCCACCGTGGCTGCCATCCAGAACGCCGCAGGGGAGGAAGTGTCCCTCTATCAGAGCGACGTGCCTGCCATCACCGGCGAGATCCTGAGCGCCCTGCGCACCACAGGCCGCAGCCTGATCGTGCTGGGCGAGGATTATACTCTGCGGATCGATGGCACCAGCATCAAGAGCACCCAGGGCGGGTTCAGCACCGCCCTGACCTTTGCCCCCGATGAAAACGGCCTGAGCTTCCAGCTGGGCGAAAGCGGTGCGCTGCCCTGCGTGGTGCAGATCACCCTGACCGGTGAGAACGCCGCTTACAGCCGCCTGTATCTGCACAACACTGCCAGCGAAAAGTGGCAGTTCCTGAACAGCTACAAGGATGGCACCATCACCACCGATACGGCTGGCAGCTACCTGCTGACCAACCAGAATCTGCGCTTCACCAATATCAACTGGACCTTCTTCATCGCCGCCGGTGCGCTGACTGTGGTCTGCCTGATCGTGTATATCGCCGTCAAGAAACGGTATTGGTTCTGGTAATTATAACTGTGCGTAATAAAACCTCCCGCTCATTCGAGTGGGAGGTTTTGTGTTTATCGGAAGTTCTTGACAATTAAAATACAATGTGATATGATTTTGATATCAGAAAGAAACTTCCGAACCCTGTAAAGGAGGGACATTTTATGGAAGAGAAGATCTTACAGACCAAGAAGAACGGCATGACCATGCTTCTGCTGACCCTGCTGGGTTATGTGGCTGCGGTTGTGGTGGGCGGCATCGGTTTTGTAATGCTGTATACTACCTTCCTGGGCTTTATCCCGCTGGCGATCGCTGTCATCTATGCCATCATCGGTATTTTTCTGTTCGCGGGCCTGAAAGTCCTCAAGCCCGAGGAAGCGCTGGTGCTGACCCTGTTCGGTGATTACATCGGCACCCTGAAGGGGGAGGGCTTCTACTGGGTCAATCCCTTCTGCACAGCGGTCAACCCCGCCGCAGGCACGGTCCTGAGCCAGAGCGGTGATGTTCAGCAGCGCCCTGTGGTGCAGGCCGACCGCGAAAAGGATGGCAAGAAGATCTCCCTGAAGGTGATGACCCTGAACAACTCCCGCCAGAAGATCAACGATTGCCTGGGCAACCCGGTGGAGATCGGCATTGCGGTGATCTGGCGGGTGACCGACACCGCCAAGGCCGTGTTCAATGTAGACAACTACAAAGAATACCTGTCCCTGCAGTGTGACAGCGCCCTGCGCAACGTGGTGCGCATCTACCCCTACGATGTGGCTCCCAACGTGGACACCACCGGCGACGGTGTGGCCGACGAGGGCAGCCTGCGCGGCTCCTCGGAAGTGGTGGCAAAGCGCATTCAGGACGAGATCCAGAAGAACGTTACATCTGCCGGGATCGAGATCATCGAAGCCCGCATCACTTATCTGGCCTACGCCCCCGAAATCGCGGCTGTCATGCTGCAGCGTCAGCAGGCAAGCGCCATCATTGATGCCCGTAAGATGATCGTGGACGGTGCCGTGGGTATGGTGGAGATGGCGCTGGATCGCCTGAGTGAGAACAAAGTGGTGGAACTGGACGATGAGCGCAAAGCGGCAATGGTCTCCAACCTGCTGGTGGTGCTCTGCGGCAACCGTGACGCGCAGCCCATTGTGAACAGCGGCAGCCTGTACTGATGGCAGAGCCGAAAAAGCAGATCCCCCTGCGCCTGAATGCGAAGCTCTACGATGCCCTTGCCGCATGGGCTGAGGATGACTTCCGCTCGGTGAACGGGCAGATCGAGTATCTGCTCACCGAGTGTGTGCGTCAGCGCAAAAAGAACGGCAAGTACGTCTCTGACCAGATCGACGTGCCGCCCGAACTGGATATCAAGTAAAAGAACGACCCTCTCAGTCAAAGCCTGTTGGCTTTGCCAGCTCCCCCGAAGGGGGAGCCTATCGCTGGCCTGGGATAAAGGCAGCATAGCCTCGCCCTTCGGGAGAGGTGGCATTGCGAAGCAATGACGGAGAGGGTCGTTCCTTATTTAATTCGTATGCTCGCTCCACCCGCTGGAGGTGACCACTTCGCCATCGGTGGTGCACCAGAGGGCTTCCACGCCGTCCAGCGATTCCACGAGCTGCTTGCCCTCTTCCAGAGGCAGGCAGAACAGGCCGGTGGTCAGGCAGTCGGCCACACCGGAGTCCGGAGCCAGCACGCTCACGCCGTCAAAGTAGGCGGCGGGCCAGAGGGTGGCCGGGTCGATGAGGTGGTGGTAGCGCACACCGTCCACAACGTAGTAGCGCTGGTAGTCGCCGCTGGTCACAAGGGAAAGGTCGCTCATCTTGACGGCGGCTACAGTGGAGCTGCCGTTGGTGTAGACCTCGGAGGAGTTCCACGGGTTTTCCACGCCGCCTACCCACTGGGAGCCGTCCGGCTTGGTGCCGATGGCCCGCAGGTTGCCGCCCACGCTGATGAGGGCACTGGTCAGGCCCCGGGCTTCGGCGGCCTGTGCGGCCTGCTCCACGGCGTAGCCCTTGCCCACGCTGCCCACGTCCAGCGACATGGCCGGGTCGGCCAGATAGACCGTTTTGGCGGCTTCATCAATGATGAGGTTGGCGATATCGCAGTGCTGTGCGGCGGCATCCAGCTCTTCCTGCGTGGGCAGCTGGTTGTTGCTGTCGTTGTCATCGGCCAGTGCGGCCTCGCGGTAGTTGTGCCAGATGTTCAGCACACTGCCCAGCGCAATGTTCAGCTTGCCGCCGGTGGTGTCGTACATGGTCTGGGCCAGCTCCAGCATCCCGAGGATCTTGTCATCCACCGTCACCGGGGCAATGCCTGCATTATCGTTGATGGTCTTGATGTTGGTCACGCCATCGTAATCATTATAAATGTCGTAGAGCTGGTTGTACTCCACAAGGTCGGCGTGGAGCGCGTCCATCTGGGCTGTGAACTCTTCTTCGCTGTCGCAGTAGGCGATGACCTGCGTCACGGTGTCGAACACATCATAGAACACGGTGGAGTAGCGCTGCGGGCCATCGGCGGCGCTGGGCGCGGTAGAGCCGGAAGCGGAGCTGCCGCAGCCCGCCAGCAGGCTCAGGCTGAGCGCAGCCGCCAGCAGGGCGGAAAAAATACGCTTGGTCATCATGCTTTGGCGGTCTCCTTTGCGGCGGTAAAGGCGGTGTGCTCTTCCTGCAGATGCGCCAGCAGGTCACCGAACACCCAGCTCTTGCTGGTGGGGGTCACAACGGCCTTGAGGGGGATGTTTACCTGTGCCTGCTTCATCAGGTCGAGCAGGGTGTCCACATCCTTATCCTTGAAGTTGGCCAGCACCAGCGCCGGGGGATAAGCACCCGGCTCCAGCACCAGAGTGCGGGTGGTCTTGACCTCCACCTCGCCCAGCAACTGGGCCACGGTCCTGCCTGCATCGGCGGGGGAAACCAGCAGCAGCTTCATCCCGAAAGCGGGGGCCATCCCCTCCAGAATGCCCCGGTCGGCGGCAGAAAGGTTCCAGCCCAGCGCCAGCGGGATGCCGGCATTCTGGTTGCGTGCAATATGAGCTTTCATAGAAATACCTCGTTTCAAGGGTGAATTCAAAATACACCATAGTATACCATATTTGATGACAAAAGAAAACAACCCCCTCAGTCACGCTGCCGCGTGCCGAGAGGGTCGTTCCATTCTCAGTTCATCTTCTTGCCAAAGAACTCGACTTCTTTGGTGATAAAGCCCATCAGTTCATCGAACTGGTCGGGGGTCAGGCTCTGGGCACCATCGCACTTGGCCTTGGCGGGGTTGTTGTGCACCTCGATCATCAGGCCGTCGGCACCGGCGGCCACGGCGGCCTTGGCCAGCTGGGGCACCATCCAGGCGTGGCCGCAGGCGTGGCTGGGGTCCACCACAACGGGCAGGTGGGTCATTTTGTGGAGCATGACCACACCGGCCAGGTCCAGGGTGTTGCGCATACTGGTCTCAAAGGTGCGGATGCCGCGCTCGCAGAGGATGACGTTCTCGTTGCCCTCGGCCATGATGTACTCGGCGCTCATCACAAATTCTTCCAGCGTGTTGGCCAGGCCGCGTTTGAGCAGCACGGGCTTTTTCTGGCGGCCCACGGCCTTGAGCAGCTCAAAGTTCTGCATATTGCGGGCACCCACCTGGATGAGGTCTACATTCTCGAACAGGGGCAGGTGCTCGGTGTTCATGATCTCGGTGACGATGGGGGAGCCGGTGGCGCGGCGGGCCAGCTTGAGCAGGTCCAGGCCCTCGCTCCGCATTCCCTGGAAGGAGTAGGGGGAAGTGCGGGGCTTGAACGCGCCGCCGCGCAGCAGGGAAGCGCCTGCCGCCTTTACCCGCTGGGCGCAGTAGGTGATCTGCTCCTCGCTCTC
>ENA-ORKM01000073-ORKM01000073.1-human-gut-metagenome-genome-assembly--contig:-NODE-73-length-24970-cov-14.5331_pt1 | contig 24970 bp, 24 predicted proteins | sample MGYA00243059_ERZ508807 | MGnify/ENA primary metagenome ERZ508807 (study PRJEB26277, sample SAMN04329813) | human gut metagenome | biome: human-associated habitat | host: Homo sapiens | place: USA... | reverse complement strand
TGCTCAGTTTTTTCATAGGTCATTTGACACTATCTTAAAAACTTTCTCGTACCTGTACTTCTGGCTGCACGCGTCCTTCTTTCATGAAATCATCTGTAAACATATCCAGACTACTAAGCAGTCCCGCCCACTCATTATCTTTAGGTATTAGAAAAACCACATCTCCGACTTTATTTATCATAACCTCGTCTCCTTCAAAACGACATTCCTTAGGTAATCTAACTGCCTGGCTTCGCCCATTCTCAAATAGCTTAGCTGTTAACATAATAGAACACCTCCTTTTGCATTTAGTATATATCACGGTATATATCGTGTCAACCAGTTTTTAATATGGCATTTATCTTTTATCACAAAACAGCCGTAACCACGATTTATCTTTCATCTGATCAATCGCAGCTACGGCTGTTATATTTACATGAACTAATTTATTTCAAAAACTAGTGCTTCGGAATAAGCTTCTCTGTACCACCCATGTATGGCTGAAGTGCCTTAGGGATATTTACAGAGCCATCTGCATTCAGGTTGTTCTCAAGGAATGCGATAAGCATACGTGGTGGAGCAACAACTGTGTTGTTAAGAGTATGTGCAAAGTATTTCTTGCCATCCTCGCCCTTTACACGAATCTTAAGACGTCTTGCCTGTGCATCGCCTAAGTTAGAGCAGCTTCCAACCTCGAAGTACTTCTTCTGTCTTGGTGACCATGCCTCTACATCACATGATTTAACCTTGAGATCTGCGAGGTCTCCTGAACAGCACTCAAGAGTACGGACAGGCACATCGAGACTTCTGAAAAGCTCTACTGTGTACTTCCACATCTTCTCATACCATTCCTTTGAATCCTGTGGCTTGCAGACAACAATCATCTCCTGCTTCTCAAACTGGTGGATACGGTAAACACCTCTCTCCTCAATGCCGTGTGCACCCTTTTCCTTACGGAAGCAAGGTGAGTAACTTGTGAGTGTGTATGGAAGCTTTGACTCATCGTTTATTGTATCGATGAACTTACCGATCATTGAGTGCTCAGATGTGCCGATAAGGTAGAGATCCTCTCCCTCAATCTTGTACATCATGGCATCCATCTCCTCAAAGCTCATAACGCCTGTTACGACATTTGAACGGATCATAAATGGTGGGATACAGTATGTAAAGCCCTTTCCAATCATGAAGTCACGCGCATATGCTGTCATGGCTGAGTGAAGACGTGCGATATCTCCCATCAGATAATAGAAACCGTTTCCTGCAACCTTTCCTGCTGCATCGAGGTCTATTCCGTCAAATCTCTCCATGATATCTGTATGATAAGGAATCTCGAAATCAGGAACAACAGGCTCACCAAACTTCTCGTTCTCCACGTTGAAGGTATCATCCTTTCCGATTGGAACTGATGGATCGATGATGTTTGGAATCTTCATCATATCCTCAAGCACCTTGTCCTGATACTCTTTCTCGAGCGGCTCAAGCTCTGTGAGGCGCTTTGAAATCTGTGCTACCTCAGCCTTTACAGCCTCAGCCTCTTCCTTCTTGCCCTGTGCCATAAGAGCACCAATCTGCTTAGAAACCTGATTCTTCTTTGCACGAAGATCATCTGCCTCCTGCTGTGCTTCTCTTGCCTTCTTGTCATACTCGATCACTTCATCGACGAGTGGAAGCTTGTGGTCCTGGAATTTCTTTTTAATATTTTCTTTTACGAGATCCGGATTCTCTCTTAAAAACTTTAAGTCTATCATAATTCCTCCAAAGTATTATGTTTTTATAACTTATAACATTTTACTCTGAAAACCCTTAAAATGCAAGAGGATACTTGTCAGTAAGTGTCTTGATGATAGCCTTTGCAGGCTCAACTGCGCTCTCACCCTCTTTGATGATCATGGCGATTGCCTCTGCAACCTTGTCGAAATCATCCTCCTTTAAGCCTCTTGATGTGGCAGCAGGTGTTCCAAGGCGGATACCGCTTGTAACAAATGGCTTCTGTGGGTCGTTAGGAATAGTATTCTTGTTGGCTGTGATATGAGCCGCATCGAGAAGCTTCTCGATAGACTTTCCTGTAAGACCAAACGGAGTTAAGTCTACAAGCATGAGGTGGTTGTCTGTGCCGTCTGATACAATCTTGATGCCACGGCTCTGAAGACCCTTGCAAAGTGCCTGTGCGTTCTTTACAATCTGCTTCTGATACTCCTTGAACTCAGGCTGTAATGCCTCCTTGAAGCAGACTGCCTTTGCAGCGATAACGTGCATGAGAGGTCCACCCTGGATTCCCGGGAAAATAGCCTTGTTGAAATTGTACTTATCCTGCATCTCCTGACTGCAGAGAATCATTCCTCCACGAGGTCCGCGGAGAGTCTTGTGTGTAGTGGTTGTGGTGACATGTGCATATGGGATTGGGCTTGGATGAAGTCCTGCGGCTACAAGTCCTGCGATATGAGCCATATCAACCATGAGCACTGCGTCTACCTTGTCTACAATCTCTCTGAAACGCTTGAAATCTATAGTTCTCGCATATGCAGATGCACCTGCGATAATCATCTTTGGCTTGCACTCAAGGGCGATCTCCTCTACCTTGTCGTAATCGATGAAGCCCTCGTCATTTACTCCATAAGGCACTACATGGAAATATGAGCCTGAGAAGTTGACCGGTGAACCATGTGTGAGGTGTCCGCCGTGGTCAAGATTCATTCCCATGATGGTATCGCCCGGCTTTAAGATGGCGAACTGTACTGCCATGTTGGCCTGAGCACCTGAGTGCGGCTGTACATTTACATACTCTGCGCCGAAAAGCTTCTTGGCTCTTTCTCTGGCAAGCTCCTCTACCTCGTCCACGCACTCGCAGCCGCCATAGTATCTTCTTCCCGGATATCCCTCAGCGTACTTATTGGTGAGAATGCTTCCCATAGCTGACATAACAGCAGGGCTTACCCAGTTCTCAGAAGCAATAAGCTCGATGTGGCTGTTCTGGCGCTCAAATTCGTCTGTGATGGCGCTTGCAATCTCCTGATCTTCTTTCTTGATGTCGTCAAGTGTATACATATATGTGTCTCCTTTTCTTTATTGCAAAATACTTGCATTATTTATCGCAATTATATGCTTTGCTGTGATTTATTACTTTGATGCGCTACCGCGCAAAAATAATCCTTGCTACAATTCTACTATTTAAAGCAGAAAGTAGCAAGGATTATTTGATATATCCTTCATATTTAATTCTAATAAGTAACTATACCCAAATCAAATAACTAAATCACATATATGAATACATTTAAAAAATACGGTCATCCTATAAAAAAGGAGGTCTGAAAACATGACTACTGACCAAAAAGAAAAACGAAATGATGAATATAACAAATATGTAAAGCGCGTCACACCTACTCACTGCCTTTCTGCAAATATGCTAAAGGCATTTATACTCGGCGGAATCATATGCACTATTGGACAGCTCATAGTAAATATCTGCACTCAATACTTTGGGTTAAGCAGCAATGAAGCCTCGGCCTGGTGCAGCATGATTTTGATTCTCATAAGCTGCATACTGACAGCGCTAAACCTGTATGCACCACTCGCAAACTGGGGAGGCGCAGGCGCTCTCGTTCCTATAACAGGCTTTGCAAACGGAGTATGCTCATCCGCATGTGAATTTCAGGTGGAGGGGCAGGTATTTGGCATAGGCTGTCAGATATTTAAGATTGCAGGTCCTGTGATACTGTACGGCATATTTTCAAGCTGGGTGCTTGGTGTGATATACCTTGTTGTAACGGGCTTGTGATTGATTAGCATTTTCAGCTGCTCACTCCTTGTTTTTCCTTGTCAGAAGAAAAGACATAATAAGCGATGTAATCGGCACAGTCAGGATAATTCCCATTGTGCCTGATATGCCTCGCATTATCTCGATTGCCATAGAGTACATATTGAGTATCTGATGCATCTGATACGAGTATGCATATATAACCATCACAAGTCCGAGACTTCCGCCCACATAAGCAAGAATCAGCGTATTTGACATAGTTCCAATCATATCGCGACCTATATTTATGCCCGACTTAAATATCTCCTTTGCAGATATATCAGAGCTTTTTTCTTTTATCTCATGAAGCGATGTGGCTACAGACATTGCCACATCCATCACTGCTCCAAGCGATGCAATGAGTATACCGGAAAACAGCATGCCACCTATATCAAGCTTTGAATTTTGCCCAACATAAATCAGATTTTCAATATCATCCACATTGTAGCCTGTCACATGTCCAAAATGTCCGAAAAGCAGCGCTATTATTCCCGAAACTACAACTCCAAAAACAGTTCCAAGCATGGCACCTATGGATTTCATCTGCCAGTCTGCTATAAGTGTGAACGTGACAACCGTGATAATGACAACAGAGGCAGTTGCCGCAATAAACGGAGAAGCTCCGATATACATGAGCGGAATATACAAAAATATTACCGTAGCAAAAGTAAATATAAGCGCAAGAATGGAATTAAAGCCCTTCTTTCCGCCAACCAGCCACATAAGTCCGAAAAATGCAGCTAAAAGTACCCATATCTCATTTTCCCTATCGTAGTTATAAACATTTGCAGACAGACTGCCATCGTATTCCGACAGACTAGCAATAACTCGTGTGCCCACCTTGCAGTTTGCACCATATAAATATCCGTTTAAGCTGTACGCATCAACAGTCTCACCTTTGTGGCTTCCTGACTTGATAAGCAAAACAACCCTCTGGCTGTCACCGCTATCCAGTGAGGCTTCAGCCTGAAGGTCTTCATTGTCGTTTTGCGTAACCACCGCTCTCACAAACGATGTATTGTCATCTGCAAGAAGCGGTTTTCTTTCAACGTTTCGAAAGAATATAAACATTGCCAGTGTAATAAGAGCCACAATAAGGTATTTGCCTAATGTGTCAATTATTTTTGCCAAAACTTACCCTTCTTTCTCATTCCAAGCACTGCTACGAGGATTGCTGCGCCTAATACTCCAAGTGCTGCATACATGCCGCCATGGTTAACATCTCCTGTCTTTACCTTAGCGCTCTTTGAAGTTTTTACGCCATCAGAATCAGACTTGCTTGCACCTGTATTTGCTGTGCTGACATTCTGGCTTCCTGATCCGCCTGCATTGTTTCCCGCAATCTGCTGGCCTGCGCCACCCTGTGCCCCGTTTCCGTTCTGGTTTGTGCTGTCCTGTGCTCCGTTTCCGCTCTGGTCAGCATTTCCATTCTGGTTCCCATTTGGAGTAGTCTGTTTAACCTGTAAAGCATTTATTGCACTTACAACTGCTTTCTTTGCCTCATCGATGCCCTTTATAACAGGAGCCTTGTCAGCACTGTAATCTGAAAGGTTTTCCTCCTTACCCTCAGCTACCTGGGTATATATTGTCTTGTCAAGAAGTGTAGAAATACCCTTCTTAAAACGGTTCTTTTTACCATCCTTATCAGAATCCTTTGCAATAGAGCCATATCCCTTAACACGATCACTTGCTGTTCCATAGTTTGCTGTGATATCACTGACCATCAGATCATCTGCTGTTGTACCTGAAGCCTTAAGCTCCTTAAGAGAAGCGAGTGCTGATTTTAATGCATCCATGCTGTCATCCGTGTATTCTACAGCTGTGCTGTTTACAATCGCATCTGCTGCCGCAATCACCTCATCGGCACTCTGCGCATCAGTTGTCTTTGTGATTGTGAAATCATCAGCATATTTATTTCCGTTGTAGTCATATGTCTTTATTGTCATTGCTCCACTTGAAAAATCTATAGTAGAAAATGAAGGCAGACACGCATTGGTTCTCTCTGCGATATAGTATGGTGTGTAATTTAACAGATTATAGTATTTTGAACCTGAGCCTGAGCCTGTTGTGATATAAAGAGTTCCCTCAGGATTGTTAACTGAACCTTTGCTCAAATCATAGTCGATAACATTTCCGTCCTGCACCTGATAGCTTCTTGAATATGTATGATCATGGCCTGTAAGACATACATCAATATCAAACTCATCCATGAGCGGTGCAAAGATAATTCTGTTTGTAGTAGCATCTGTATCTGCATGTGGCTGTCCTGAGCCATAGATATCGCTATGGAATACAACTACCCTCCATGCCGCATCCGGATTGCTTGCAATAGCCTTTTTCATAAACTCTCTGTGCTCTGTCTGGTTACGATTATTACTGTTTAAAGAAATGAACAATACATTTCCGTTATTGAAGTAGAAATCACAGCCGGCAACGGTGCTTCCCAGTTTATCCTCTGAATTTGGATTGTTGAAATGCGCAGTATAGTCAGAGCCATCCTTATCGTGGTTTCCGATTGTAGCTGCAATAGGAAGACTTCTGAACACTGACGGATAAAGATATCCGGCATACTCGCTCTCTCTTGTCTTCTTCGTCTCTCCCGATCCTGCATTTGACTCATTTATCTGGTCTCCAGCAGATAAAAGAAATGATGCATCCGGATCAATCTCCATAGCCTTCTGCATTGTCTTGTTCCAGTTGTAAGCATCCTGGGCAATGCTCATATCGTTTGCATCTTTATCACTTTTACTGTCTGATGCTCCAATCTGAGGATCGCCTGTAAGAATTACAGAAAATGTATCTGTAGCGTGTGTGGTGTATGTATACTCAGCTGACCATACGGTATCACCGTTGTCAGAATAATTGTCTGTATACTGATAAACATACTTTGTATCCGGTTCAAAAAAGCCATTGATGCTTACTTTATTTGAAGCAGCATAGACTTCCCCCTGCCAGTTTTCTGCGCTTATATCTGTTGCAGTACCCTTTACAATCTGCGCACCTGCCTTTGAGCCATCCTTCCATACCATCACAGCCGGTGTGCCCTTGGTATTTGAATACCATGCAAAGCCCAGATCCTTGGCTGTAGAGCCCGGTGTAAGTGCAATCTTATTGGTATTGGCAAAGTCCTGTGTACCACCCTGCCATGTACCGGTTAACCAGCTCTGATAATCCGTTGATTCTGTTGTTGCTGCATTAAATTTCGCCTGACCTGTTTTTGAATCCGCTACACCATAAGCATAAGCCGGAATTGCCGGTGCCATGGTAACTACCATTGTTGAAACTGCTGCAAGGATCATGCCCTTCTTCAGTATGTTCTTGTTCTTTCTCATATTTTCCTCCACAAATTAAGTTAGTGTATTTCACAGCTGCTGAAATTACTATAACTTAAAGTTGTAAAGTCGAAATGGGGTGGATGTAAATTGGGGGTAAAGATTAAATGACAAAAAAAACCGCTATACCAATACAATGGTTAGCGGATTTTTGCTATTTACATTTTGATAAATTATTCATGCCTGATGCTACACAGTCTCAGGCACCTTATAGCCTGCTTCACTCATTAATTTTTCAAACTCACCGACACTGACACCGGCTTCCTCTGCTGCAGTATCAATATCGAGCTTGCCCTTTGTTACCAGAGTAAACAGCATCTTATTTGCACCTTTTTCTATACCCTTTTCTATACCTATTTCCATCCCTTCCTCAATAGCATCAGCTCTTTCAAGCTCAAGCTGCCTGTCAAATTCATAATTTAACTGCATACTCTTCGTCACCTCACTTCTGTAAGTCTTTAGAAACTCCTTCAGTTTAACATATGTGAAAGAAATAGCAAGCGGTTTGTATTTTATCATATTGTTTTTGTTGTATATGCAACATATTTTTGGACAAAATTATAGTAATATTGTATTATAAATAATGAAATCAACATTCAAGAAAGAAGGACAAGAAATCCTATGGACAAGGTTTTCAAAATAGAAGATTTACGCCCTATCCGCGACGAGATGACCATCTCACGAAATTCAAGGCTAAGTGACAAAACACCCATAACCTATTTTTCTCTCGGTAAGGGCACGTCAATCTCTCAGGATTCCTACGATAATACCACGGTATACATCGTTGCAAAAGGATGCGCTGATTTTCTTATCGGAGCTTATGCTGCAAAGCATACCATATCAGAAGGTGATATGCTGGTAGTCCCTTCGAAAACACTCTGCGGAGTAACAACAGAAACCGGCTGTATTTACACCGAAATCATCATAAAAAAGGAGAACAACAATATGAACAAAATTATCAAATCAGGCGAGGTCATGAAGCTTAAGGATCTTATCTCATATGAGGATGGCAGTATCACGAACATTGATGTGGTAAGCAACGACACAATGAAATTCGTGCTTATGGCATTCGATGAGGGCACCGGTCTCACACCGCATCGCGCGCCTGGAAATGCAATAATTTTCGCACTCGAGGGCAAGGCTGTAATAGATTACGAGGGCAAAGATTACACAATCTCAGCAGGCGAAAATTTCCGTTTTGACAAAAACGGACTGCACAGCGTAACCGCTGACGAAAGGTTCAAGATGGGACTTCTTCTGGTGTTGGAGTAAAGCCTGCTTCACTCTTTTTTCAAATCCCATGCCCCTGCTTCCTAAGCACCGGCATTGTGTATATCTTCACCAAAAGCGGTATCACCATGATAAACCATACAAGCGGCTCTGCTACTATCACTCCTGTATAGCCAAGCAGTGGCACAAGTGTAAATGCAATGACTATCTTTCCCACCATCTCAAGTGAGCTTGATACAAGCGGCGTAATCTGCTCTCCAAGCCCCTGCATTGCATTTCGCACTATACATATAACAGCGGTCACATAATAAAACAGAGTGTCAAATTTGAGATAATTTGTGGCGTTTTTTATAACAATAGGATTATTAGTGCCTGTTACAAGCTTCACCAGCCACGGACCTATAGTGTAGCTTGCGATAATTGCCATCGTACACCATATGCAGGTATAGAATATTGCCAGTTTTATTCCCTTTTTCACTCTGGCTACTTCTCCCGCTCCTATATTCTGCCCACAGAAGGTCGCCATTGTCTGTCCGAACACGGTAAACATGACCATGAATATCTCCGATATCTTTCTGGCAGCCGTGTGAGCTACTATAATATCCTGTCCCAGTCGGTTTATGGCGGTCTGCAGAGTCAGCGAGCCTATATTTACAAGCGAGCTCATAAATGCCATGGAAAGACCGGCCTTAAGCATCGTCATTTTCATCACGGCTATTACTTCAGGAGTCATATTATTCTCGCTGTCTTTACATTCAGCTCCCTCGGTATCACAATTTTCGTTGCTAAATTTCAGGTGTCTTCGCAGTAAATGACTGTCAAATAAATCACTGCGGGACAATCTCAAAAGCTCATATCTTTTTACCATATATACATAGCACACAATAAACGCAATAACCTGTGCAAGTACAGTGGCAATCGCAGCGCCCGCCACTCCTGCCTTCAGTACGACCACAAAGAAAATATCACCTGCCATATTCAGACAGACCGAGACGGCTAATATGACAAGCGGCGTAACTGTATCGCCCAGTGCCCTAAGTGCCGCCGCACATGCATCATACAAAAATGTCGCTATAAGCCCTGCTATTATAATAAAAATATATGACACAGCCATTCCCATCAAATCATTTGATACATTTAAAAATCCAAGAATCTGACGTAAAAATAACAGGCACAATACCGTTATAGCAAGTGCTATTATGCATCCCATTTTAATTGACAGTGCAAACGATTTCTTTACACCGGCGTAGTCCCTTGCTCCAAATTTCTGGGCTGTTATTATGGCAAATCCATTAGCTAATCCCATCAAAAAGCCTATCATCAGATTGCTGAGTGTCGTGGTGGCTCCGACTGCTGCCAGTGAGTTTTCTCCCAGATATGATCCGACTATTCTCGTGTCAACTATACTGTATGTGAGCTGGAGTATATTTGCCATAAATATTGGAATGGCAAATGCCAGTATGAGTCTTGATGGTTTTCCTTTTGTAAGGTCTTTCATGTATGTATATCCTCGTATATTTCAAAATATTTTCATCAATATATTAACAGATAAATTTTAAAATTCAATCTTTTTAATCGGTAATATAATCATTTCTGATCATACTAAAATATAAACAACAATATATAGTTTATATACGCAATAATTATACATATTAAATTTATATATATTATATTTACACGCATTGAATTTATACGTATCATATGTTATATTATATATATACTAAAGAAAGGTGGATAAAAATATGCCGATCAAACCAACTGAAATGGAACGTATAATACTTGCCGATGGGTGGATTTTCAAAAACCAAACCGGATCACATCGGCATTATATTCATCCTTCAAAGCCCGGAAAAGTAACTATTCCTTTTCATAAAGGCAAAGAACTGAACAAAATCACTGAAAATTCTATCCGTAAGCAAGCGGGAATCAAATAATCATAAGGAGGTATACTCATCATGTTATCAATATATCCGGCATGTTTTTTTAAGGAAGATAATGGATACTCTGTAATCTTTCCTGATTTAAATTATCTTGCAACACAAGGAGATACCCTTGAAGATGCTGTGGCCATGGCTGTTGATTGTCTTGCAGGATATCTGTATACGGCTAAGATGGATAATGAAAAATTTCCTAAAGCATCCAAATTATCTGATATCAATATTGACAGACTATCTGACGAATTAGACATAACAGGAACATATACCGATGCATTTACCAATATGGTTTCAGTAGATGTTAAGGCATATGCCAAAGAGCATTTCGATAAATCGGTCCGAAAAACCCTTACCATTCCGGCTTGGCTAAATACTGCTGCGCAGGAAGAGGGAATTAATTTTTCAAAAACACTGCAGGAAGCACTTATGTCAAAGCTTAAGGCTCATTAGATATCTGCATTATAATTTGGAGAAAAGATGAACAACGATATAAAATACAAGCTGGCCAATGCCATGAAGGAATGCATGTTTTCCTCTCCTGTCGAGAAAATTACGGTTAAGGAAATCTGCGACACATGTGGTGTGACCAGACAAACCTTTTACAGAAATTTTCAGGACAAATACGACCTGATAAACTGGTATTTTGATAAAATACTGATTGAATCCTTTCACCAGATGGGTGAGGGCAGTACCGTGTACGAAAGCCTTGTTAAAAAATTTGAATATATCCGGATGGAGCAACTTTTCTTTAAGGCTGCTTTTAAAAATGATGAGCAGAACAATCTAAAGGAGCATGATTTTGAGCTGATTCGTCAGTTTTATATTGACCAGATTGAGGGAAAAAGCCACCGGAAAATATCCGACAAGCTATTGTTTCAGCTTGAGATGTACTGTCAGGGCTCTGTCTTTATGACAACACAGTGGGTGCTTGGCAATAAAAACTTCACCCCTCAGGAGCTTGCCGGACTGCTCGCTGATGCTATGCCAAAGGAGCTTGCCGACGTATTTCGCGAGGTAAACCTGATATAATTCAAGGTAATATTCAGAACCATTTAGAACAAGTATCGTGCGTTTTTACAAATGTGCACGGTGGTCAGAATAGTTATATCAGCGTTAAAAATCCGGGAATGCTGTCAATTGACAGTTCCCGGATTTTCTATTTTATTTCATTCTTAATCGTAACTATTCACAAACATCCCACATACATTCGCAAAACCTCACGATATTCATGCTTTCGCCAAGATGTCAAACTATACATCCCTGTAAGCTGTTGCAGAATTACATAATCTTACGGAAAAGAGCCTTCAAATCCTCAACACTTGCATCCTTTGGATTTCCAGGTGCACATGCATCCGCGTGAGCAGACTCTGCGAGGAAGTCTAAGTCATCCTCCTTAATAGCTTCAAGCTTTGTTGGGATTCCTACATCTACAGAAAGCTGCGCTACAGCATCGATTGCAGCCTTTCTGTACTCCTCTACAGACATATCATCTACACCCTTTACTCCCATTGCGCGGGCGATTTCACGATATTTTTCGCCTGTGCAGTCTGCATTGTACTCCATTACGATTGGAAGCATCATAGCACATGCTACTCCGTGTGGTGTATCATAAACAGCTCCGAGTGTATGAGCCATTGAATGAGCAATTCCAAGTCCTACATTTGAGAATCCCATTCCGGCAATGTACTCTCCAAGTGCCATGCCCTCACGTCCCTCTTTTTCATTGGCAACTGCACTTCTTAAGGATCTTGCAATAATCTCTATTGCTTTGAGATGGAACATGTCTGTCATCTCCCAGGCTGCCTTTGTTGTGTAGCCCTCGATAGCATGTGTGAGTGCGTCCATACCTGTTGATGCTGTAAGTCCCTTTGGCATTGATGACATCATGTCCGGGTCTACGATTGCGATGATTGGCATGTCATGTGGGTCCACACATACAAACTTTCTCTTTCTCTCTACATCTGTGATGACATAGTTGATTGTAACCTCTGCTGCTGTTCCTGCTGTTGTAGGTACTGCGATGATAGGAACACAAGGCTTCTTTGTAGGTGCAACACCCTCTAAGCTTCTTACATCCTCAAACTCCGGGTTTGCGATGATGATACCGATTGCCTTTGATGTATCCATAGAAGAGCCGCCTCCGATTGCAATGAGGTAATCAGCTCCTGATTTCTTAAATGTCTCTACGCCATGCTTTACGTTGTCGATTGTTGGATTTGGCTTAATCTCTGAGTAAAGCTCATATTCCAATCCGTTCTTATCAAGGATATCTGTTACCTTTGCTGTAACTCCAAATTTGATTAAGTCAGGGTCAGAGCATACCAGTGCTTTTTTAAAGCCATGCGCTTTTGCCTCTGTTGCAATCTCCTGGATTGCACCTGATCCGTGATAAGATGTCTCGTTTAACATGATTCTGTTAGCCATAGTGTAAAATCTCCTTCCAATTTTAAAAATACTCCTAAAAAACTCTGCCGATAAATTCTTATAACTTATCTGCCTGACTATATTTTAACAAAGTATTAAACGAGATGTAAGTTACAAACCTGCCAATGTGTAACATACCTGTTGCAATATGTAACCTGCCAGTTACCTATGTATATCCAACCGACTGCCAATCACACCTTATGGCTGTCTGATATAACTTTCTTTAACTCTCTTGCCGCCGCACTGATCGGGTGATGACTATCGTATACCATACATATATTTCTCTGCGGTATCTCCTCCTCCAGAGCTATCTCTACAATCTCGCGATTTGCTATCGCAGCCTCTGCCATCGGTTTTGGCATAAAGGCAAGACCAAGCTCACTTTTCACAAGTGGCAGTATCTGATCTGTCGTTGCGGTCTCTGTATCAGGCGCAAATTCAAGTCCGTGTGACATAAAAAATCTGTTAAAAAACTGAAATGTCATGGTCTCCCGCCCCAGTCCGATAAGCGGATAATTATGCAGCTCCTTTAATGACAGGGTCTGGCTTCCGAGCGCAGTAAAAGTGGTACCACCCACGAGAATCTCCTGGAATGAGACAAGCTTTATCATCTTAAGAGGGGCCTCCACCTCAGCCGGTGTCGATACCACTGCAAAATCAATCATGCCGTTTTTTACGGCATTTATAGCCTGTGGGGTGGAGTGATTATATATCTTAAGCCTGATACCCGGATATGCCATGTGAAAAGGTTTTAGCCTGTCAAGAAGATATATGTTTAGAGCTGTCTCACTGGCTCCTATTGATACGCTTCCGTGTGACAGTCCTGTGCTGTCTGACAGCTCCTCCTCCGCAGCAAGTATCTGTGACATCGCTGCAGATACATGCGCGTACAGACGCTCTCCCTCCGGTGTGAGCTGCACCCCTCTGTTATTTCTGATAAAAAGTATGCTGTTTATCTGCTGCTCTAAGTTGTTCATGGCGCGGGTTACATTCGGCTGGCTGTTTCCAAGTGCCCTCGCAGCCTTTGTGAAATTGCAGTATTTTGCAACATAATAAAATATCTTGTAGTACTCAAAATTTATATCCATATTTAAAGCCTCCTTTTTATTCTCGCTTTACTTGTCATTTTCCTTTTGATACGCAGATATTCATGATATAATTTTGATATATCTGATATATCAATTATATTTTTTACTTATTTATGATTATACATTATAATAGCAAATGTTCTTGAATACAAGAACAGATTAAACCTACTCCAAAAGCATTTTCTCTCAACTAAAAATGCAAAAAACCCAGGAAATCCGAAGACCCCCCAATTGTCTTCGGATTTTTATTTTTAAGTTTTGAATATTAAACGGTCTCTCTAAGTATCCTTACAGCCTCTACCATGTTCTTAAGGCTCGCCTGCGTAATCTCACCCTTTTTAAAAGCAGAACGGTTTGCCTTTACATCCTTTGTCTGTGGGAAAGAACTGTATTTATGCCCTTTTTCTTAAGTTCATCAAGTACTTCAAGAGTCCTCGCATAATGGTTTTTCCAGATATTTTTTCCGTTTACAAGTCCTGCAAAAAGCAGCTTATCCTTTGGAAAACCATATTTTTCTATAAGCAGTGAGGTCTGTTTTCCCTCGATAAAATCATGCGTTTGATATAGATTTTTCCTATGGATAAAATATTCCAGCTGTGCATTCTCGCAGATATAACAATGTGATATTTCAATTATATCAATTATACTTTTTACTTATTATAATCATAATTGTATAATCATAAATGCTCAAAAGAGAAATATTGATTATATATAAGAAAAGGACGTGTTTCAAATGAGTGAAAAGACAATGTTTCCAAGAGAAGATCATGCAGACATTCTGTTTCAGAAGATATTAAATGATCCATGGGCCTGTGACAGGCTTATGGAAACCTTCAATGAAAATCTGGTTTACAACGATGAATTTGATGTATCTCTTCCGGCAGAAAAATTTGCTAAAGCTCTCTTCAATGCATATACCAACCGCGATCTTTCCGCACTGCTTATGTGTCTGTGCAACAACACCGTATTTGATTTGCTGCGCAATTCATATATCATACCGTACAGGTTCAATGCCGACGGACATCAAAATCCGATAATCATGACCGATGAGCACGGAAATCCGCTGCCCGAGTATAAACACATATCTCACGACAAGAACTATATACATTTTCACGAAATATACAACGATATGCCAGACAAAAAGGAAATCTACTATGCACAGGCTTACCGCTACAGCCACACATATGATTCCGAGCATATGACTCCCACGCAGCAGGTCATTGTAAAGCATGACGGAATACTCTTGATACGGGAGCTTCCCGATACCGTAAAACTCAAGGAGACTGAGGCTGAGGCTTACTCTGCTGTATGGGATCTGATGATACAGATTGAAAAGGAGCTTCCTATGGCATATGTTTTTTACGGTCAGGACTCTCTTGTGGAAAATGACAAGCGGTATGATGAAATTGGTATTTTCCTGCGAAGCTCTCATTTCCTAAAAAATCTTGAAAAACATGTCCAAAAGGCCGAGGCGATAATTTATGGCAGATAACAGCTACACAGATATCATGGAAAAAAATCATATGGAAATCCCCTGGCATGATTATGCCAGACAGGATGGAAATATACTCATAGATAAGGCGGGACTGATTGAAAAAGCCTCTGTAATCGGACGTGTCGGACTCATCATGCTCTCCTGCGGCACAGGAGCCTGGCGTGTGAGAACCTCCATGAACCGGCTCTCAAAGGTGCTTGGTGTCACCTGTACAGTGGATGTCGGACTTATGTCAATCGAGTTTAACTGTTTTGATGGCACTGACTGTATATCGCAGTCACTCAGCATAGCAAACACAGGTGTAAACACCTCAAAGCTCTATCGCATGGAGCAGTTTGTCGACAATTTTCCTAAGGAGGAAGCGCACCTGACTGGCGAAGAAATTCACCGGCGACTTGATGAGATTGAACAGATTCATGCCATTTACTCCCCTGCAAGGCTTGGACTTGCAGCAGCTATAGCATGCTGTGCCTTCACGTTTTTGCTCGGCGGAGGCCCTATCGAGATGATACTGGCATTTATATCAGCCGGCATCGGAAATCTCATACGAACCAAGCTTATAAAGCATCATTTTACGTTGTTCCTTAATATAGCGGTATCAATTTCTGCCTCATGCTTCATATATGCGGCACTTTTAAAAATAGCAGAGATGGCTTTCAATGTATCAACCATTCATGAAGCCGGATACATCTGTTCCATGCTCTTTATCATTCCGGGATTTCCGTTTATTACAAGCGGAATCGACCTGGCAAAGCTGGATCTGCGCTCCGGTCTTGAACGCCTTGCCTATGCAATAATAATAGTCATGGTAGCCACGATGTTTGCATGGATTATGGCGCTGCTTCTGCGACTGCAGCCTATGGACTTTGAAGATTTGGATCTGGGCCCCGTACTACATCTAATCCTGAGGCTTATAATGAGCTTCTTCGGTGTGTTTGGATTCTCAATCATGTTCAACAGCCCTGCTTCCATGGCTGCAACAGCTGCTCTTATCGGTGCCATAGCAAATTCACTGCGGCTTGAGCTGGTAGACCTGACAGGTATGCCGGCTCCTGCTGCCGCATTTGCCGGAGCTCTCACAGCAGGGCTTCTCGCATCATTTATCAAGGAAAACAACGGATATCCGAGGATATCCCTTACTGTTCCATCCATAGTCATAATGGTTCCGGGACTTTATCTGTATCGGGCTATATACAATTTCGGCATAATGGCACTTTCGGATGCTGTTTCATGGTTCGCATCAGCAATCATGATTATCATTGCACTGCCGCTCGGACTCATCTTTGCAAGAATACTAACTGATAAGACGTTTAGGTATTGCACATAACAGAATCATACACATTATAAGCAGACTTGTTTTATACCATTCAAAATCCGGACAGTACAAGCTCTGCACCAACATACAAATATTAAACTCAAAAAACAAGGAGGCATTCATCATGCTTACAGCAGTTACAGGAATAAACTGGGGAGACGAAGGAAAGGGTCGTGTCATCGATCTTCTCGCAGAACATGCGGATATCGTAGTCCGCTATCAGGGTGGTAACAATGCCGGACACACAGTAGTTAATAAACAGGGAAAATTTGTCTTAAATCTGCTTCCATCCGGAATACTTCACCCAGATGTAGTATGTGTGCTCGGTGACGGAATGGTTATTGACCTAAACCATCTGTCCAATGAAATTGCACAGATCAGAACACAAGATGTATCTGTTTCACCAAAAAACCTGAAATTATCAACAAGAGCCACAATTTCAATGCCGTGGCATAAAATACAGGATGAGCTTGAGGAAGAGCGCCTTTCAAAGTCCGGAGCAGCCTTCGGCTCTACCAAACGCGGTATTGCCTATGCCTACAGCGATAAATACCGTAAAAAAACAATCCGTCTCGGTGATTTACTCCACTTAGACGAAGAGAATGTACAGGCCAGACTTAAGACCATGCTTGAAGCTAAAAACCTTGAGCTTGCAGGCTGCTATCATCAGGAGCCTATGTCTCTGTCAGCTCTTTTGTCATGGTGCAGGCAGAAGGCTGCAAAATATGCACCTTATATCACAGATACCGGTGCATTCCTTGAGGATGCACTATCAAAGGGAAAGCGTGTTGTACTTGAAGCACAGCTTGGTGCAATGAGGGATATAGACTATGGTATTTTCCCATATACTTCAAGCTCCTCCACCATCTCAGCTTACGGTCCTATAGGTGCCGGTATCCCCGGTGCCTCATTAGATCATGTGGTCGGTGTACTAAAGGCATACTCTACCTGTGTTGGAGCCGGACCATTTGTCGCAGAAAAAGCTATGAACGGTGAATGGACTGAAATGGTCCGCAAGTATGGGGGCGAATATGGTGCTGCCACTGGAAGACCACGTCGTGTGGGTCCATTTGATGCCGTTGCAAGCCGCTATGGTCTAAAATGCCAGCATGCCGACAAAATCGCACTGACCAAGCTAGATGTCCTAAGCATCATGGATCAGATTCCTGTTATCACAGGATATCAGTATAAAAATGCCGTAACAAACGTCTTTGACCCTACCGAAAATCTGGAAAAATATACCCCGGTAGTCAAAATGCTGCCGGGGTGGAAAACCGATATATCAAATTGCAGGTCATATGATGAGCTGCCTGTAAATGCTAAGCGCTACATAAGCTTCCTTGAGGACATGCTAAGACACGAAATACAATTTGTTTCAGTCGGAGCAGAGAGGAATCAATATCTTCTCAATGGTAAGTGGCTGTAATTGCCTTTAACATGCTTTAACCAACCTTTGCCTTGCTCTTCTTAGTCGCTGCCTCTGTCATCGCATACGGATCAAGCACCACATCAAGCTGCTTTTCCTTCATAAGTCCGTGCTTTAAAACCAGCTTCTTTACAGGTACACCTGTGCGCAGCGATTCCTTGGCAAGGCTTGCAGCCTTTTTGTATCCGATGTACGGACAGAGTGCTGTTGTGATTCCGACACTGGCATCAAGCAGCTTCTGGCAGCGCTCCTCATTTGCGGTTATTCCGATTATGCAGTTGTCAGTAAGTGTGTCTACAGCATGCGTGAGTGTGCTTATAGAATCAAAAAGATTATAGAATACAACAGGCTCAAATGCGTTGAGTTCCATCTGACCTGCCTCTGCTGCCATGGTGATGGTCACATCATGGCCTATTATGTGAAATGCCACCTGGGATACAACCTCAGGAATGACAGGATTTACCTTGCCCGGCATAATTGAGGAGCCGTTTTGCATTGCAGGGAGTGTGATTTCACCAAAGCCGGCCTTTGGTCCACTGGCCAGTATACGAAGGTCATTGCACATCTTGGAAAGATTTACAGCACATGCCTTGAGGCACGAAGAGACTCTGACAAAGCCATCGAGATTTTCTGTCGCATCAAACAAATCATCTGCCTGTACAAGTGGATACCCACTGACCTTTGCCAGTGTTGGAACGATGTGGTCAAAATAATACTCAGAAGTATTTATGCCTGTTCCGATAGCTGTTGCCCCCATATTGACCGTATACATCTCTTTTTTCGCCTTTTCTATGCGGTCCATATCACGCTCTATCATTGTGGCATATGCGTGGAATGACTGTCCGAGTCTCATCGGCACAGCATCCTCCAGCTGCGTCCTTCCGATTTTTATCACTCCGTCAAATTCATCCGCCTTTTTATATAGTGCACTATCCAGCTTCTTAAGGCTCTTTTCCAGTTTCTTTAACAAATCCAGTACCGTGAGCTTTCCGGCTGTCGGTATCACATCATTTGTGGACTGCGCCATATTTACATGATCGTTTGGATGTACGATAGAATAATCTCCCTTTTTACCGCAGAGCATCTCGATTGCCCTATTTGCTATCACTTCATTCATATTCATATTTGCGCTGGTTCCTGCACCGCCCTGTATTCCGTCAACTATAAACTCAGATGCAAACATTCCGCATACCACCTCATTGCAGGCTGACTCTATGGCATTTGCTATCTCAGGCTTTAATCGTCCTGCTCTCATATTTGTGATAGCTGCGGCTCTTTTTATCCTTGCCATATTTTTTATAAAGTCAGGATGCAGGCTGTTGCCTGTTATCGGGAAATTCTCATTTGCCCTCAATGCCTGTACTCCGTAATAGGCCTCGCCCGGTACCTCCATCTCGCCAATTGAATCTGATTCCAAACGCATGTATTCTGTCATTTTAACAATTCTCCTTATCGATTTTTTGCATACATTTAACTTTCATACATAATTTTTCGCAATAGATTTTTTCTTTTTCACATTAAAATTTATGCAATAGTTTCATACATTAATTTGAAGTCGCGCGTTCTTTCAATGAAACGAGGATAGCACTCTTTTAAGAAAAGGTAAATATGTTAAGTGAAACTTATTAAAAAGACTTTATTTTTCACCCATGCTTATAATTTAATTAAGAAATTGATTCCGTGATTCTAAAAAAATAAGGTGACTGTTCAAAATGTGTATTCTAAGCAGTCACCATTATTAACAAAATACTATATTATTTTTCTGATTTACTAAGATATTGTATACACGAATGTGCTGCCACATTTCCTTCTCCGACAGCCTTCGTATACTGATATGGCCTGCCTGTGCAGTCTCCTGCCGCAAAACAGCCTGCCACATTTGTCTGCTGGGCTCTATCCACCAATATATGTCCGTTTTCTATTTCAAGCTGCGGCATAAGCTTTGATGGTGCGATGGCGTTCCTGAGGCAGAATACTCCGTCTACGCTCTCAGTCTTTCCGCTTCGAAGCGTAATTCCTTCCACAAATGAGTCTCCGATTAATGCTATAGGCATATCCCTTGATATCTTTACATTGGAAAGCTCTATTTCGCTGTCATTATAGGCTGGGAAATATAATACCGCTGCTGCAAGATCCGCAAGATATTTAACCTCATGCTCATACTTTTTGTCATTACATATGACAGCTATCCTCTTATCCTTGTAAAACATGCCATCACAGGTGGCACAGTAGCTGAGCCTTTTTCCAAGCAGCTCATCCTCCCTGTCCAGCTGCTTTGCAGACATCACACCCATACAAAGTATGAGAGTCCTTGCCTCATACATCTCATTGTCTGCAAGCACCATAAAGCCGTTTCCTGCAGGCATGATATTGGTCACAGTCTTTTCTGTTATCTCAATCCCCGCTGCCCTCCTGTGAGCGTCAAAGCGTTCAAACAGCTCATGTCCGCTTATCTGTGGAAATCCGGGATAGTTTGTGATTTTCTCTGCCTTTTGCACCTTTTCGCTTAGATTCTTCGAACCAAACCAGATAAAATCCTTTTTATATGTTTTTAAATTCAGGGCTGCCGACAGTCCGGCAGGACCTGTTCCTATTATTATACTATCGTACATGCTATGCTCCTTGTACCAAATGTTTGTATATATTTAGACCTTATATAGTGTGGAGTACTAAGGTATACATCGAATTGCATGCAAACATGCATCGATGATGCCTTTTGACCCTTTAATCATATTATATTATTGTGATGTCACATACAGTGAGCCTTCAATGCTTCGATATACTCCCTTGCATATCGCGAGAGTACCACACCCTTTCTGCTGATAATGCCTATCCTCATATACTCATCCACATCAAGTGGCTTTGATATAATATTCCTTCCATTCAGCTCTGCGGAAATCACTCCTGAGCACACTGTGTAGCCATTTAAGCCAATTATCAGATTAAAAAGTGTAGCTCTGTCTCTTACCCTGATATTCTTTCTGCTGTCAAGAGTGCTGACAAATTCCTCCGAAAAGTACTGTGAACTCGAGTTCATTACGCTTTAGCATCTTTGAAAGCACCTCCGTATTCTTGGAGCTTAGATATATGACTCCCAGCTCACTCTTTAAATTCGTGACATCCTCAATAATTTCGTGAGTCTGCTCCTCCCTGATGGTAAAATCATACTGATATGCATCAAACTTTCTGATTACATCCACAAATGCATTCACCGCAAAGGAATAGTGCTGACACGATACCGCAAAGTGCGGCTTACTCACCACATCATCCTTGTAGATCCCCTCTATGAGATCTACCTGCTCGAGCACCTGTCTGGCATGACCGAGAAATCTCTCACCATCTTCTGATAGTATCACTCCCTTGTTTGTCCTGATGAAAATAACTATCTGCATCTCTTTTTCCAGGTCATGTATAGCGCTGGTCACAGTGGGCTGCGAGACAAAAAGCTGCTTTGCAGCCTCTGTTATATTGCCGCATTCTGCCACTGTCACCACGTATTTTAATTGTTGCAGAGTCATGTTCATTCTGCCACTCAAAATGTGTTCAAATATACTCAAACACATCGAGAAATTAAAGTCCTTGCGGATACTTCTTACTGCTTCATTGTGTATGCTTTGGCGATTGTAAACAATACGCTACTCACAAGTTCGTGTACACTCCACAGTCGTAAATTCCTGCGATAGCCCGCAGTACATACTTACGTTTGCGTTGATTATGCAACTTCGTAAGTTAAAGCATCTCTTAGATTAAGAGCAGCATTGAAATCCCTATCCTCAACATAACCACAATCACAACGATATATTCTATCTGAAAGCTTCAAATCTTTCTTGATAGCACCACAGCAATGACATATTTTGGATGATGGATACCATCTGTCTACGACTCTTAATTCAATACCATTTTCATCACATTTTGCTTTAAGCTTGGTTCTAAATTCATAGAACTTCTGTGACGCAACAGCTTTTGAAAGATGTCTGTTCTTCATCATTCCTGATACATTCAAATTTTCAATAGTTATATAAGATGGCTTGGTTTTCACTATCTCAGCTATTGATTTATTGATATAATCAGTACGGATATTATCTATTTTATGATGAAGTCTTTGTACTTTGAGCTTTTGCTTTTGTATATTCTTTTGAGTGGACTCTCCTTTCTTTAAGTTCTCATATTTTCGTGAGAGACATCTTTGTTCTCTACGCAGTTTCTTTTCCAATTTTTTAATTCTTGTTGACTTATTGATATTTTTATAAGTTTTACCATTGGAAACAATCGCCAGGTCTTTTAAACCCAAGTCAATTCCTATACCACCATTGCTATTATTAGCAATCTTAACGTCGGGAATTTCTACAAGAACTGACACATAGTATCTGTCTGCTTTGACGGATACTGTACCGCTTTTGATTTTCCATCCGTCTTTAGTTGTTGGTATATAACCTTTTTCTTTAATGCGTACCCAACCTAAAGTGGGTATGTTCAGCCTATGTCTCTCACATCTACAGTCTTTAGTATTGTTCTTTACGAAATACATTTTTACATCAGATTTACCTTTCTTTTTGAAATTAGGAAAAGCGCTTTGATGTTTAAAAAATCTTGTAAATGCAGTACATCCATCTTCAATAGACTTTTTTACAGCTTTTGAATATGCTTCTTTAATCCATATTTTATCAGGATTATTAGGAATATACTCATTATTAAGCCATACGCTGAAACTCTTGCCAGTCATAAACTTTTCACCGTTATCATATAAAGTTTTGTTGTGACCGAGATAGAAGTTATAGACGTACCTACAAGTGCCTATAGTCTTGTTAATCTTGATTTTTTGCTCAATCGTCGGATTTATTTCCGTCTTGAAGCTCTTTAGCAATTTCCTCATCCCTTTCTATTTGTTTTTTATACTTACGAAGTCCATACAACCTGCAAGAGAATACATGAAGTATAGAAACAATATCCTGTACGAGTTCTTCCTGTGGTGATAGTTCTTCGTTGTTCACTACCACAATGCTTGTATTAAACTTCATACAGAATTTTTCAAACCAATCGTAACCAAATCTGATAAATCTATCTTTATGAGTTACTATTATGGTTTTTATTTTCTGTTCCATTACTTCATTTAATAATTCATTCCACTTTTTACGATTGTAATTAAGACCACTTCCATAATCCTCAATACACTGGTCTATAATAATACCTTTAGCATTACAAAACTGTCGCAAAAATGCAACTTGATTCTGTAAATCATCTTTTTGATTTCTTGTAGACACTCTGGCATAAATAACTACCTGACGTTTATCATTTTCAATATTTATGCCTTTGAATTGAAGGTACTGGTCATAGGTATAATAACGCCTATCAGTTGGAGTTCGATTTGCCTTTAAAGTTCCTTCTCTGTCCCAGCGTTGCAATGTCTTAACAGACACACCTAACAGTTCAGCAAAATCTTTTGGCTTATAATTTGTGATATTTGATGTATTCATAATAATTTACCCCTTTTAGTATATTTAAACACATTTAATCACATTTGACAATATATTTAATTACTTATTTTCTCCTCCTCCAGTTACATATCGAAATATTTTTTTACATATTAAATGTCTTTCATCACTTAAGTCATCTCGAAACTATTACAAAAGTAACTATTCTGAATAGTTACTTACAATAAATATAATGTTACTGTATGCCGATAATCTTTCTCAGTATCTCACCAAGCAGCTTTCCGAGCATAAGCGGAATGATAACAAGCACCACATACCACAGCAGCTTGTCATACCACACCCTGCCATCATTTATCACGCAGATAAAGTGCAGCACAACGACCGCCGCCGCAAACATAGATGAAAACATCTGCATAAAGCTTGCAAGATGCAGCTTATTTGTCACTTTACCGAGAGTAAAAAGAAGCATTGACGCAAAAAACATTGCTATATCCATCTCCCACGGTATCCTGTCTATATATGTGAAAATTTCAAATATATCACGATATTCCATATGCAGCTCAAGGAATAAATCCACAGATGCTACCATGAGAAGTATTGCGCCTATCACTGAAAATAGCGCCGCAAAATAGATATAACTATTTCCAAACCTGTTCTGTCTGAGCTTATATTTAAGCATCCCCTTCTTCTGCACATACTGTGTACGCAGATAAGAATCTGTCGCAGAGGCAATAGCCCTGTCGCAGTACTCGGCTGCTGTCCTGTATACTTTGGCTCCGGCATCGTTATTTTTAAGGGCAAACTCCACAAGGCTCTCTCCTGCCCTGTTGTTGCCACACTCCGTCGCAGTAACCAGATACCCTGCACCAAGCTTCTGCTCCTTGCCATCAAAAAAGGTAGTGACCAGATACTGTCCGTAATCGGCAAGTGCATCCACATTTCCAAGCTCCACCGCTTTCTTCCACCAAAACACTGCGCGCCCGGGATCTCGGTATATGCCCTGACCTCTTTCAAACATATTTGCTGCCATATTCATGGCATCTGCATCTTGCGCCTCTGCCAGCGACAGAAACTGACGGAATGCGCCCTCCATATCATTTTGTCTGTATGCCACCATAGCCATATCAAACGCTGTACTTTTCATATTGTTCTCCTTGACAGCCTTTGCTGTTTTTTTCTTATTATAATGTATTTAAAGTGATGATAGCAATATGACTTCTTTCCCAATTTATAGTAAATGCCTGCAGTTCCGGCTCAATCGGCATTGCATTGCTTCCGCCAAGAGAAGAAACATCGATACTAGCACTAGCTACTTCTAATTTTTTAGTATCAGAACCATCCTGTTCAACCTTAAACTTAACAACATCATTTTCGTTGTAGTTAAAAGATTTATTCATAACTGCTGCTGTAACTGTTGCATTTAATTTATAGTATTCAAAATATAGTGCAAGCCTTTAATTATTTCACAATCGAGTAGGAGGGGATTTATAAATCCCCGACCTCTCACACCACCGTGCGTACC
>ENA-ORKM01000072-ORKM01000072.1-human-gut-metagenome-genome-assembly--contig:-NODE-72-length-24975-cov-11.9917_pt1 | contig 24975 bp, 20 predicted proteins | sample MGYA00243059_ERZ508807 | MGnify/ENA primary metagenome ERZ508807 (study PRJEB26277, sample SAMN04329813) | human gut metagenome | biome: human-associated habitat | host: Homo sapiens | place: USA... | reverse complement strand
CCTTGTAACAGAACTCTGCTACATCTGAGAGTACTAAAAATCCGTGTGCAAAGCCCTCCGGTATAAGGAACTGCTTCTTGTTCTCTTCTGTGAGCTCTACTCCGAACCACTTGCCGTATGTCTTTGAATTGCTTCTTAAGTCTACCGCCACATCAAATACTGAGCCCTTTACTGCACGCACAAGCTTTGCCTGTGGGTATTCCTTCTGGAAATGAAGTCCGCGGAGCACACCCTTTGTGGAGCATGACTGGTTATCCTGTACAAATACTCTGTCAATGCCTGCCTCCTGCATGTCCTTTGAATTGTATGTCTCCATAAAGTATCCACGGTTGTCTCCGTGTACTGTAGGCTCGATGATGCAAAGTCCTTCGATTCCGCCTACGTTTTTCTGTACTTTAATCTGTCCCATGATTTCTATGTCCTTTCTAAAAGTTAATCTCCTGCAGATATCTGTGCAATGCATCCTGCCATGTAGGGAGTGGCTTAAATCCATTCTCTACAAGCTTGCTCTTGTCCAGTCTGCTGTTAAACGGACGTGCTGCCTTTGACACACCATACTCTGCTGTTGTAACAGGTGTGACTGTGAGTCTGTCCTCAGAATACTCTGTATGACCAAGCTCCACTGCCTGCTTGAAGATTTCTTTTGTGAAATCATACCAGCTTATATATCCGCCCTCGTTTGTAGCGTGATAGTAACCGTATTTATCAGTCTCTATCATATCTACGAGCAATCTTGAAAGGTCGAGTGTGTATGTCGGTGTACCAATCTGGTCACTTACTACTGTGAGCCTGTCATGTGTCTTGCCGACATTTAGCATTGTCTTGATGAAGTTCTTGCCGTTCACTCCAAATACCCATGCTATACGCACGATAAAGTACTTTTCAAGGGTATTTGCCACTGCAAGCTCTCCGTCGAGCTTTGTCTGTCCATATACATTGAGTGGTGCATAGTCCTTGCAGTCAGGCTGCCATGGTGTGGTGCCCTGTCCATCAAATACATAGTCTGTGCTGATATATACCATCTTGGCATCTATCTTCTTGCAGGCATCCGCGATATTCTGTGTGCCGTCTGCGTTGATTGCATGCACCTTTGCTTTTTTATCATCATCCTCGGCCAGATCTACTGCTGTCCATGCTGCACAGTGTACTACCACGTCAGGCTTAAGCTCTGTGATTGTTTTTTCCACTGCATCACGGTCTGTGATGTCGAGTGAGACATATGGCATCTTTGTAACTGCTGTGCCATCGTCTGCTCCGCTGTACTGTGGTGCTATATCTGTTCCGATTCCTTCGTAACCGCGTGCTGCAAGGTCGTTCATTACGTCGTGTCCGAGCTGACCTGCAACTCCTGTAACAAATACTTTCATTTGGGGTCTCCTTTTTACTTAATTATTATCGTGACTAACATCACCATATATGCGCAAAACCACCAGACAAACGATAATAACTATCTATTCGCGTACATCTTCTCGTAATAGTTCTGGTACTCTCCGCTGATGATTGTCTCCCACCACTCACGGTTGTCAAGGTACCACTTGATTGTCTTCTTGATTCCGTCCTCGAACTTGGTCTCTGGAAGCCATCCGAGCTCGTTGTGAATCTTTGTAGGGTCGATTGCGTAACGCATATCATGACCCTTACGGTCTCCTACGAATGTGATAAGGCTCTCCGGCTTATTGAGCTCCTTACAGATAATCTTTACGATTTCAAGGTTTGTCTTCTCATTGTGTCCACCTACGTTGTAAACCTCTCCTACACGTCCGTTGTGGATGATAAGGTCGATTGCCTTGCAGTGATCCTCTACATAGAGCCAGTCACGCACGTTCTCGCCTGTTCCGTATACCGGGAGTGGCTTATCATTAAGTGCATTTGCAATCATAAGTGGGATAAGCTTCTCCGGGAAATGGTATGGTCCGTAGTTGTTTGAGCAACGGCTGATTGTTACAGGAAGTCCATATGTGCGGTGGTAAGCAAGCACAAGTAAGTCTGCTGCTGCCTTTGATGATGAATATGGGCTTGATGTATGGATTGGTGTATCCTCATGGAAGAAAAGGTCAGGGCGGTCAAGTGGCAGATCTCCGTATACCTCATCTGTTGATACCTGGTGATATCTTTTAATACCATACTTGCGGCATGCGTCCATAAGTACTGATGTTCCGATGATATTTGTATCAAGGAATACCTGTGGGTTTTCGATTGAACGGTCAACGTGTGACTCTGCTGCGAAGTTTACAACCATATCAGGATGCTCTTCCTCAAATAATTTATATACGGCGTCACGGTCTGTGATGCTCTCCTTTACGAAACGGAAGTTTGGATTGTCCATTACAGGCTCAAGTGTTGAGAGATTTCCTGCATATGTGAGACAGTCTAAGCATACGATACGATAATCCGGATATTTGTTAAGCATGTGAAATACGAAGTTGCTTCCGATAAATCCTGCTCCACCTGTTACGATAATTGTCATTTTGATTTCCTCCTGATTCCCGCTTTTTGCAAGCGAGATTTAAATTATTTCTATTAACTTAATCTACCAGCTAACTAACGCAATGTCGATTTTACTATAATTAGTACAGTTGCTCGCGGTATTTTCCATCAAGTACATCCTTTAAGTACTGTCCGTACTGGTTCTTCTTTACGAGCTCATATGTCTTTAATACTTCATCCTTTGTAATCCAGCCGTTTAAGTAAGCGATTTCCTCAAGACATGCTATCTTGCGGTGCTGATGTGTCTCGACTGTCTTGACAAAGTTTGTGGCATCTACAAGACTCTCATGTGTTCCTGTGTCAAGCCATGTGAAGCCCTGTCCTAAAAGCTCTACATTGAGTGCCTTTTTCTCGAGATAGATTCTGTTAAGGTCTGTTATCTCAAGCTCTCCTCTGGCTGATGGCTTAAGGTTCTTTGCGTACTCTACTACGTTGTTGTCGTAGAAATAAAGACCTGTGACACAGTAATTGCTCTTTGGATGCTCCGGCTTTTCCTCGATTGAAATAGCCTTTCCCTCTTTATCGAACTCTACGATACCGAATCTCTCAGGGTCATCTACATAGTAGCCGAATACTGTGGCGCCCTTACCGCTCTCTGCGTTTTCAACTGCGGCCTTGAGTCTCTTATTGAGTCCGTGTCCTGCGAAGATATTGTCTCCAAGAACCATGGCTACTGTATCATCACCGATGAATTTCTCACCGATAACAAATGCCTGTGCCAGTCCGTCAGGGCTTGGCTGTACCTCGTAGGTGAGGTTGACACCAAACTGATGTCCGTCTCCTAAGAGCTCCTTGAATCTTGGTGTATCCTGTGGTGTTGAAATAATCAGGATATCTCTGATACCTGCATTCATAAGCACTGACATAGGATAGTAGATCATTGGCTTGTCATAAATTGGAAGTAACTGCTTTGATGTTACCATTGTGAGTGGGTAAAGACGTGTGCCTGAACCTCCCGCTAATATAATACCTTTCATGTTGTTCTCCTTCAAACTGAAACTACGTGCTGCACTTGATGCTTTCGGTCTATAGAATACATTGACCTGATTCATCATTTACCTGCATTATAAAAGGTGCCCCAAGGGCACCTTCAAGTGTTTTTTTATATTTTTAGTATTTTTTTATATTTTTAGCATTTTTCACAAAATATATGCTTATAATATCCTGTTTTTGAATCATTTTCGTGCAATAAATACACCTGCATCCTTTGTAATATGGAACCCTCCCTCTGTCTTCTTTCTGACAAATGCCGCAAATTCCTTATAGCGGTCCACAATATACCTGTTCTGGTTGCCGTGGCACGAAAGCACATACTCTATCACAGGCTCTGCTTTTTCTACCACAAGCTCATCCTCGTATCCATACCAGTTTACCTCACCAAAGTATTTTCCAAGTATTGCCTCACCATTTTCTTTACCAAATTGCTCATACAGCCTTTCCGCTGACAGCTCTATACGGTCATCAAACTGCTGCACCAGGTCGTTTATTTCCTTCATATGCCGTGAGCTGTATGTACTGCACACAAACACGCCACCGGGCTTTAGCACCCTTAGTATTTCACTGCACACCATATCCAGATTGTCACAATAGAACAGTACATGATCTGCTATCACACAGTCATACGATGCATCCGGCTTATACCGCCTGAGGTCATCCATCACCTCAATTCTGAAGCTCTTGCCATCTGCGCCTACATTTCTCGTAGCATCCCTTACCATGCCATACGATATATCAGTCAGGGTTATCTGCATATCTGCCGGTATCCTGTCTATGTTCTGTGTCCAGAGAGAGGCATCACCACAGCCCACCTCAAGCACCTTTTCCCCCTCAAAAAAGCTACACTCATCAAATACCCAGCTAAACCAGCTCACCGGATTCATCGAGAAATCCCTGTGCAGATTAATTCTGGCTGATATATTTGAAGCATCCCTATACTGCTGCTTTAGCTTTTGCTCCATCTCGTTTATATTGACCAGCTCCAGCATATGACTCCAGTCCACGCTTCGCCCCTCGTCTATTACCTCGGAAGCCTCCTGCAGTGCTGATTTCATAAGCTTCATCTGCTCTATCCTCTCCTCCACGAGACCAAGCTGCATGTGAAGCGACTCAGACATGACATTGCTGTCCGTATTTCTGAGTGTCATCTCCTTGATATCATCCAGGGAAAAGCCCAGATATTTGAGGAACAGTATCTGCTGCAGACGCGCAAAGTCGTCATCATTATAGAATCTGGCTCCGTTTTCGTTTACGTAGGATGGTTTTAAAATATTGTGCTCGTCATAATACCTGACGGTCTTTTTTGTAATATGCGCTTTTTTTGCAAATTCTCCTGAGGAGTAGTAGCCGGGTAGTTTCATCGTTGCGTTGCCTTTCCTCTTATTTTCTTACTTTTGAACTTCCTATATCTAAGTATATCATAATTTTCTAACATAAGATTTATTAATATTTACTTATTTTCATTGTTTCTGCTTGTTTTTCCGGAAAATGTACTTATAATTATAATATCACTATGCAACAAGGAGAAAACAATGAAATACGATTATATAGTAGTAGGTTCCGGTCTCTACGGATCCATCTTCGCCCATGAGGCAAAGGCCAAGGGCAAATCAGTGCTTGTTGTGGACAAGCGTCCTAACATAGCAGGAAATGTTTACACCGAAAAGCAGGAGGGCATCAACGTACACATGTACGGAGCCCACATATTCCACACCAATGATAAGAGGGTCTGGAACTACATCACACAGTTTGCTGAGTTCAACCGCTTCACAAACAGCCCTGTAGCAAACTACAAAGGTGAGCTTTACTCTATGCCATTTAACATGTACACCTTCAACAAGATGTGGGGTGTTGTGACACCGGAGGAGGCTGCTGCAAAGATTGAGGAGCAGAAAAAGGAAATAACCGGTGAGCCAAAAAATCTCGAGGAGCAGGCTATCTCACTCGTTGGCCGTGATATCTATGAGAAGCTCGTGAAGGGCTATACTGAGAAGCAGTGGGGCCGTGATTGTAAGGAGCTTCCGGCTTTCATCATCAAGCGTCTTCCTGTTAGACTCACCTTTGACAACAATTATTTCAATGCTCTTTACCAGGGTATTCCAATCGGTGGATACACCAAGATGGTTGAAAATCTGCTCGACGGCATTGAGGTCAGATTAAATACCGACTACCTTGAGCACAAGGCTGAGCTTGATGCTCTTGCTGACAAGGTTGTATATACAGGTCCGATTGACGCATACTTTGGCTTTAAGCTAGGTACTTTGGAATACCGCTCAGTGCGCTTTGAGAATGAGACCCTCGATATTCCTAACTTCCAGGGCAATGCCGCTGTCAACTATACAGACCGCGAGACTCCATGGACACGTATCATCGAGCACAAGTGGTTCGAGTTCGGCAAGGATGAGGATGGCAATGACCTGCCAAAGACTATTATCAGCCGTGAGTACTCTTCTGAGTGGAAGGCCGGCGATGAGCCTTACTACCCTGTAAACGATGAGAAAAACGGACAGCTCTATGCCAAGTACAAGGAGCTTGTCGATAAGGAGACCGGTGTTATATTCGGTGGTCGTCTCGGCGAGTACAAGTACTATGATATGGATACTACCATTGCTTCTGTACTTGATATGTGTGAGAAGGAGCTTGGCTAATTAGTCAGGCTTCCCACAAAATGCTTTGTTTATGTCATACAAAACCGCCCATAGCATATTTGCCACGGGCGGTTTTTAGTTATTAAATATAATTGAAGCTCATTTCCACTCTTCATGCATTGCTACTGTGCATTTCTTCTTATAGCAGGCTATTCCGTATTTTAATACATGCTTCACATCATACTGATACAAATAAGATGTATATCTCATTTTATCAATCTGTTTAATTGCCTCTTCCGCCAATTCATCAACATTTCCGTCATCTGCATATTTCACTTCAATAACAATTCCTGTATCGCTGTCATCTATAAGCACCTGGATATCACTAAAGCCATCCCCCGACTCACAGTTAGACCTTACTGACCAGCCCGCCTTGCAGCCCAATATGCCAAGCAGGATTCCATGATAAAAATTCTCCCTGATATTTTTTCGTACAAATGTATCTCTGACGCTTATGGTAGACTCCATAAATTCCGTAAACAGTTTTTCTACCATTTTCGCATCTGCGCCAAGCAGTGCACCGCAAAAAGCATTCACCCTCTGTCCATCAGCAGACAGCCTTGCCCTAAAAAGCGTAAGTATATGCTCTGTGATAATATTTCTGATTTCCAGATTAGGTACTATGAGATCATACCTTCTGCCATTAGGCTTTCCTCTGTAAGTCAGATAGCCAGTCATAAAAAGTGCACTCCACAGATTTTCTATAGAGTCATACATCTCACTATAGGTAAGCTCCTCGTATATTTCCTTCTGAATGATTTCTCCATTGACCAGCCTCTCAAGTTCACTTTTTGCTGCTTTATTCTGTCCATCTGCAATATCTATAAAGTGTTTTATCACGTCATTACCGCTTGTGTTGAGCCAGTAATTTTTCGGTTCCAGATCAGGATTTGTTATATGACTGTTGCAATAATTAATCACATCCCACGGACAGTATACATCCTCACTTCCAAAACGATATCCATCATACCATGCCTTCACAATATCGTATTTATCATCCTGACCATAATAGTGAAGCAATTGTCTGACTTCGTCATCAGTAAATCCAAAGCTCTCGTCAAATTCCTCATCTGTTATTGAAAATACATTAAAATTATTGAGTCCTGTAAAAATACTTTCCTTCGCCACCCGAAGGCACCCGGTAAGCACCGCAAATTCAAGGCTGTCATTTGTTTTCAAAACACTTGAGAGCATATTTCTGATTAAATCCACCATCTGCTCATAATATCCATTCTGATTTGCCTTTGCTAACGGAACATCATACTCATCTATCAGTACAATAACCTTCTTATTAAAATGCTTCTCCAGCAGTGTGGTAACGGTTTTTAATCCATTTACAGCAATCCTTCGGCTCATTTTATTTTCCAGTAATCCCTTAAAGGTCATTTTCTCGACATCTGTCAATTGACTGCTTTCTAATAAGAACTGATTTTCCAGTGCCACTTCAAATACCATGTCGCACACCATATCAAATGCATCATCAAAGTTTAAAGCCTCAACACTCTTTAATGAGACTGAAATCACCGGATACTGTCCCATATACCTCTCACACAGCGCCTTATTTTTAGAAATATATAATCCATCAAAAATCGTCTCGTCTGTGCCTATCTCAAAGAAGCTCTGCAACATACTCATATTGAGCGATTTTCCAAATCTCCTCGGTCTGGTGAAAAGATTGGCCACTCCTCCTCTATTAACGAGTGTCTCTATCAATCCGGTCTTATCTACATAATAATAATCCTTTTTTATCATATCAGGAAAATTCTCTATTCCTATTGGAAGCCTCTTCATACTGACCCTCCGATTTTTATTCAATAATCCTGTTTATATAAAAATATATACCCATACTGTATAATTTACAAAAATAAATCAGCTATACTAATGTCTATAGTATAGCTGATAAAGATATAAATTACAATTTTTTTCCGGCCAGATTTATCTCAGCCGCAGGAATATGCTCCCTAAGGCACTCATATCCGCATTCCTTCGAATATGCATATATAGCCGGAAGCTGTCTTGACAGAAAGAGCGCCGGTGCTTCTGTCACAGAGTATGCGCCACAATGCCCAAACTCAAGAACATCGCCAAGCTCAAGCTTCTTAAGCTTTACTTCTCTGACCAGCACATCTGCTACTGTACATAAGCTTCCGCAAAGTGTATAGTCTGTGTCCGGCAGTTCTGTTAATTCCACACCGTTTTTTCCTTCATTTTCTGATACTTCACCGGCATATACCTTAATCGGTGGCACCTGCATAGCCATCCTCTGCCCGAAGTAATTCAGGTGGTGGATTCCTCCATCCAGAATCGCATAATTGGCATCGCCTGTCGATTTAAGGTCCTTTACCTGTGTGTAGTATTTACCGCATGAGGCTGCGAGGAATCGTCCCATCTCAATGCCAAGGGGATATTCCACAGCAAATTCTCTAAGCACCTCTGCTGCCTCATCAAGTGATTGTTTTTCCTTTTCCTGCCAGTCTTCCTCAAAATACTCCACACAAAGCCCAGGGCCATACTCTACAAGCTGTGGCTCAAAGCTGTATTTGTCCTTTAACATGACAAGTGCAGACTTTATTTTTTCCAAGTCCTTATTTATTTTGCGCAGGCTCTTCTGTGTGCCGGAATAGTAGTGAATGCCTATTACCGTGATGCCCTTAAACTCATCCGGATGCGAAATGATGTATTCAATATCATCAAGCGACATGCCAAACTGGTTGCCACTTGTCAGGCGCAGTATGACATGTGCTTTCGTTTCGGCAAACTCGGCTTCATACGCACCTTCCTGTATACATTCAAGCATCACTTCCGATATCAGTGTCGCATGTCTTATGCTCTCACATGTCAGTATCCCGGCGCCGTATGAAACAGCTCGCTCTATATCGCATTTTTCCTTCATCACGCCTGAGTAGATGATGCTCTCCGGCTTCACGCCAAGTGCTATACATATCTCAAGCTCTCCCGGGCTGCACACCTCCACATGGTCTAAGCCCTCCGGCAGCCTGTGAAGCAGAAACGGATTTGCCTTTATTGAAAAACAAAGTGGTATCCTACGTCCTCCTTTACAATCAAGAGCAGCCCTTATCATGGCTGCTCTTTTTGCAAACTCGTCCGTATCAAATACATAGTACGGTGTCTGTCTCATATGCTTTATTCCTCCACAAGCTCTTTCACAAGCTTCTCGATTGCATCAACTGAGTTGAAATTCTCAGGAACCAGATCCTTTGGTCTGATTGTGATGTCAAACTCATCAGTCAGCTCCGATACGAGTGAAACTATATCAAATGACTCAAGAATTTTGTCATCGATGAGCTTTGTCTCCTTCTCAAAATCCACATCCGGTCTTAATTCCTCTAAAATCTCTAAAATTGTGTCTCTCATTTTACATTTCCTCCAGTTTTTTCATATCATATTTTCCGTTTGGAAGCTTAGGAAGCTGCTCCAGTTTCTTGATTTTCCTTGGCACCATAAAGCCCGGGAGCTCGTCCCTCAGTGCCAGCGCAAGGCTTCTCCTGTCACAGTCACCTGTGTAGAAAAGTATCAGCACCTCTTTTGCTTTATTATATATAACGCAGCTTTCTGCGACTCCCTCGACCACATTGGCGGCATGCTCCACCTCGTCAAGCTCCACACGGTGTCCCATGTGCTTTATCTGGCGATCCATGCGTCCACAGAAATAAAGTATGCCGTCCTCATCGAGCCTTCCGTAATCCCCTGTGCGGTACATCCGCTCAGGATAAGCCTTGTTGAGTGGATTGAGTGTAAATGCCGCAGCTGTCCTCTCCGGATCATTATAATAACCCAACGCCAGGATTGGTCCACATACGCATATCTCGCCCGGTTCTCCGACAGCCGGCTCATTTCCATGCTCATCTATCAGGAAAACTCTGTAATTGTCATAAGCGCGGCCTATCGGAAGCACCTCGTCATCTTTCACTGTATGATCCACGCTATAGTATGTGCATGATGCTGTGGCCTCTGTCGGTCCATACTGGTTCACAAAATGTGCTTCCGGCAGATTTTCCTGCCATTTTCTGAGTACCCTGCACGGCATCACTGAGCCTGAGAAGCAGATTTTTCTAAGACTCTTAAGCCCTACTTCCTCAAATGCTCCAAGCGATGTGAGGATGGTAAATGCCGAAACACTCCAGCCGACACTGCTGACCTTCTTATCATTCATGTAATCAAACAGGGCATTTGGCTCCATAAAATACTCTTTTGGAATAATCGCTGTGCTGCATCCTGTCTTTAGCGGCAGATAAATGTCCCTGATTGCCGCAATATAGTCAAGCGGCGACTGATTGCCCAGCACATCACTTTCCTCTATATGCATTACATCACAGTAAGCATTGATGTATGTCATAAGTGACAGATGCGATGTCATGACTCCCTTTGGATTGCCGGTGGAGCCTGACGTGTAGATGATATACAACGGTTCTGTCATGGACATCTGCCTGCGGACTGTTGCGAGCTTCTCCAGTGAGCTGTCATCTGTTTTTCCTGCACAGCTTGCGACAACACCACCATCTGTATCGTTCTCACTATCCGTCACAGCGTCTCCTGCTGATTCACTGATTTTACAATTGCTATCAGCGCACACCACCTGCTCGAAGCGAGATATATCCTCTGCAATAAATATCTGCGGTCTATCGAAGCCTTCTGCCTTTGCCAGCTCATCCACTATGCTCTCCACATGCTCAAGACTTTCCCTGTCAGCCACAATAGCCCTTGGACACAGATTTTCAAGAATTTTCTCAATTCTCTTGTCAGGAAGCGATGCATCAATCGGTGCATACGGTCTGCCTGCATATACCACACCCAGGAAGTATGCCGGTGTCACCATTTTCCTCCCGGCAAATACTGCAACAGGGGTTCTGTCCACTCCAAGCTGTTCTACCAGATATGCTCCTGTATTTCTTGCTATATCATACACCTGCCTAAATGTAATGCTGCTTTCAGTATCTGAAAATGCAGGCTTATCAGGGTATTTTTCTACTGTGGCCTCAAGCCACTCCAGTACGTTTTTCATCTTAGTCCTCTTTCATGCATTAATAAACGTTGCCGAAAAAAATTATAGCACATAACATCCGAAAAAAATGTCATGTGCTATCGAATTAAGAATTCTTAAGAAAGCCTTAATTTTTTTCTGTAGGTTTTTCTATATTTGATTCTCCTATTAAATATATCGGTCTGTCCTTTGCCTCGAGATAAAGCTTTGACAGATATAATCCCAAAATGCCTATGCTAAGCAGTTGTATCCCACCTATAAAAAGTATGATAACAACGGTCGAAGCCCAGCCTGCTACCGGATCACCGAATACAAGTCTCCGGATAATGATAAAGAGCATTGCAATTATTGCGACAATAAAGCTGAACACTCCTGCTATGGATGCGATGTATAGCGGCGCGTTGGAAAATGCCACTATTCCGTCAAGGCTATACAAAAAGAGCTGCCAGAATGACCACTTTGTCTCACCAGCCACGCGGTTTACATTTTCAAACTCAAGCCATTTGACCTTGAATCCTACCCAGCCAAATAATCCTTTTGAAAACCTATTGTACTCTTTTAGCGATAAAAGAGCATCCACATATTTCCTATTCATCAGCCTATAGTCACGTGCCCCATCAACCATATTTGCCTTTGAAATCTTACTCATCAGCCTATAGAACTTTCTGGCAAAAAAAGACCTGATCGGTGGCTCACCCCTTCTTGTCACCCGCCTTGTACCGACAGCATCATACCCCTCTTTATTAAGAACCTGATACATCTTCGGAAGCATTCCCGGGGGATCCTGAAGATCTGCATCCATTATTGCCACATATTCCCCCACCGCATGCTGCAAGCCTGCATACATGGCTGCCTCCTTGCCAAAATTGCGTGAAAAGGATATGTATTTCACACCTGAATCATTTACGGCAAGCTCCTTTGCGACATCGAGTGTCCCGTCCATAGAGCCGTCATCCACTATAATCAGTTCATAAGACAATCCCGCTGTCTCACTCTCTTGACTCATCTGATTAAACACCTGAGTTATTTTATTATAAAAAAGAGGCAGAGCCTCTTTCTCGTTAAAGCATGGTACCACAATGCTTATCTTATTTTTTTCCATATAAGCCACCCTGCATATAATATCAAATAAATAAAAAATCCGATTGCTGCTCCTGCCGTATTTGTCACAAAATCATCAAGCTGACAATATCCCCTGCCGGTAACCAGCTGCGTGTACTCAATTGCTGCGCTTATAAAAGCACCAACAGGTATTGTAAACCATCTCATCCAATTTTTAAAAACCAGTGGAAACAAAAGCCCAAATGGTATAAACAATACTATATTTTCTATAAAATAAGCGTGCATCTGAAGTGTCATGCCCCATGTGCTCCACAGCACCATATCGGCGACGCCCGTTCTGCTTCCCGGCTCCCTTGAATAATATACTATCATTATAAGCGTATACATATAGGCCACAAAGGTGCCGCAAAACAACATATGCCAGATTTTGCCCACTATCTTTTTTCTTCTCTCATCTGCCTGTGATACCTCTCTCATTGTGAAAAGATATCGCAGCAGACACACAAAAATATACATCGCAATACAGATTAAAGCCAAATATACCGCTGACGGAAGATATTTGAACTTTTCCTGTATGTCTCTTATTATATAATCCTTTAAACTCAATGTCCTTTTTTATGCTCCTTGTAGGCACGAATGAACTCAAGCTGTCGTTCATCGTCCTTTTTCTGTTCGTCATCAGACATATGACTCACTTTAATAATTATACACAATATTATGCCAATTACAATAATACCGGCACATAATATAAAAATAATTAAGATTTCAGGCATAGACTATTTCCTCCGGCAGAATTTAATTACTATTCTCTCTACAGATTAAATTATATCCACTTAATTTATCTTAATTCACTCATTTATGAACCCTGATAACAGCAAAAGCTGCATGATATTCTCACACAGCTTTTGTATATTACGTGTATTATCTTTGGCATCAACCTTTATTTTAATTTTGCAACGACCATATCCACATATTTCTGACAGATTTCCTCGCTCTCTGCCTCAACCATGACACGGATAACAGGCTCTGTGCCGGACTCACGCACCAGAATACGACCTGTATCACCGAGCTCTGCAGTAACCTGGTCGACAGCCGCCTGAACCTCAGGGTTGGCAAGTGCCTCCGCCTTGTCAGCTACGCGCACATTTTGAAGCACCTGTGGATAGATATTAAGCCCCTCACAGAGCTGGCTCATCTTCTGTTTCCTAGCCATCATGACCTCCATCATCTTAAGGCTGGTAAGGATACCGTCGCCTGTTGATGCATACTTAGAGAAAATGATATGTCCTGACTGCTCTCCGCCGATGCGGCAGCCGTTCTGCTGCATGTACTCGTATACATATTTATCACCTACTGCAGTCTTTGCGTAACCGATTCCAAGCTCATCAAGGGCCTTATAGAGTCCAAAGTTAGACATAACTGTTGTGACAACAGTATTGTTATCGAGCTTTCCTCTCTCTTTCATGTACTTTCCATAGATGTAGAGGATATGGTCTCCTGTGATTACATTGCCCAGTTCATCTACACAGAGACATCTGTCTGCATCTCCATCGTATGCGAAGCCTACATCAAGACCATTGTCCACCACGTACTTCTGTAAGCCCTCGATATGTGTAGAGCCTGCATTATTGTTGATGTTTAGACCGTTTGGCTCATTGTTGATGACATAGCACTTTGCTCCGAGTGCCTCAAAAACAGACTTTGCCATGTTCCATGAGCTTCCGTTGGCACAGTCAAGACCTACCTTCATGCCCTTGAATGAGTAGACACCAAGCGATATGAGGTATCCCATGTAACGGTTACGGCCTGCTACATAATCAACTGTGCATCCGATTGCATCCTTATGTGCATACGGCAGCTCCTTCCACTCCTGACCAAACAGGCGGAGCTTGCCGTCTATATAGTCCTCGACAAGGAGAATTGTCTCCTCATCCATCTTCTCTCCATTGCTGTTGATAAGCTTGATTCCATTGTCATAGTATGGATTATGGCTTGCCGAAATCATAATACCACAGTCAAAATCATCGGTTCTTGCTACATATGCCACTGATGGAGTTGTGGTAACGTGTAATAGATATGCATCTGCTCCCGATGCTGTAAGTCCTGATACAAGGGAGTACTCAAACATGTAACTTGAACGTCTTGTATCCTTTCCTATTACTATCTTCGCCGGCTCGTCGAGCTGCTTCTGCTTCTTAAGCTCTCCATAATACCAGCCTAAAAATCTACCAATCTGATATGCATGTTCTGCTGTTAAATTGACATTAGCCTCTCCACGGAAGCCGTCTGTTCCAAAGTATTTTCCCATTGTCGTCCCCTTGTGAATAAATTTTTCTTATATTATACACTTAATAAATATGTTTGTGTAGTAAAATAAGCTTATTTGTAAAATTATTCGACTTCATAAAATCAATTGTTTATAAACATGATAAAACCAACATATGTATATAAACCAAAGCTACATAGATATCTTATGGCACTCCATATAATATCTCTTCTCATTCGCTTCTCCGATTGAGAATGTCTTTCTAGGAAGCACCCCGCCCGCATTGATTGCAGGGAACAATGTGCTCTTGTCTATCGACTGAAGAAAGATTCCACATCCCTTAGTCTCCTTAACCAGTCCGTGAAGAGCCTCATCACCATGGATATAGTCTATTTCCACATTGTCATGTGTCTCAAGATACTTATCTAAAATACCCTGGAGTATCTCAACCGGGAGGCGGTCACCTCTATTTGTGATATTAATTCCAAAATTCTTTATTGGTGCTGTGCAGCTTCCTGATTCAACATACTCAAATACTATCTCATCGCCCTCAGTGCTCTCAAGCCCCTGTTTTGTGATTTCAGCTTCAAAAAACGACAGCATATCCTTTACATCAACATTTGTAAGCAGTCTGTGAATAGGCTTAAACTCAAGCGCCTCACTGTGCAGATTACAGATTTCCACAAGAGCATGCCTTGCAGGATGAGTTTTCAACTGCTCCTCTGTGAATTTTCCGGATTTTTTGATATTTTCCCAGCAGGTCTTCGCTGTTGCAAGCGAATGATTTCCATCACCTACTGCAAACAAAAAGCCTCCACAGCTATTCTGTTTTGCTGCGAATGCCTCTGCCACCTGCTTTGCTGCCTCACCCTCGACAGCATAGCCGCGGATATGTCCGCCTCCCTGCATAAGGTCTGTATCGTAAAGCTTACGAAGAGTATTCCTGATGGCATAAACATGCTCGATTATTCCATGCTTTACAGCTGCTATATTTACTGCATCTTCCTGTGTAGCACCCTGGCATCCATCAAGCTTTTGCCTGTCTATAGGATCATCAACAAGCAGCATAACATGTGGCAGCTCAATAGCTGCATTCTCTCTTATTTTCACTCTCGGAGGTATACGTGAGATTACTGTTCCCTCTGTTGCTCTTATGAGAGTCTTCTTTTTCGGGTCGAAATCATAGTCATCCAGATCAATAAGTCCTACTATTCCAAGACGCACCCCTGACTCCGTAGTACGCTCAACAAGCACATAGCCATCTGCCACCGCTTGCTTTAAGGTTCCATCTGTGAGATATGTATCCATAGTGGTATTAATATATTTGATTCTCTCATCATCAGTCATTGAAGCATATTTTGTTTTCCTACCGGTTTCTTTGTCATTTTTGACATTATCCCCTGACGAATTGCAATCATTCTCCTGATTCTCAATTGTTCCCAGATATATTTCGGGAAACACCACATTAAGCGTTGACGGTGCATCAGCCACATACTTTTCCACCGTATCCCAATAATCTGCCTGACTTGTGAACTGGTCACAGGCGATAACTGACCATTTTTTCATATCTATACCATCGTTTGGCAAAAGAATATTTGCCGTATTGAAACAATTTGACATATCAACAATTCTCCTTTAAATATACAAAATATATAACAAAAATCCGCTATACTCTATAGTATAACGGATTTACTTTTATTTGCATATATTAAATTCCTTTTGTTGTTAGAATTCTTCCAACTGCATCATCTAATTTTTCTGCCGGTATCTCGCCACTGTTAACTGCAGACAACACTGCATTATAACTGCTCTCAAAGCCTGTTGAAACATAAAGCATGCTCATTCCAGCCTTAACAGCTGCCACAGCCGCCTCATCCTGTGTACATACCTTATTAAGAGATGCGTCTGATAAATCATCTGTAATCAAAAGGCCATTAAAGCCCATGGTAGTTCTCATATAGTTTACGGCACCTGCTGATGTAGAGCATGGCGTGGTTTCCTCTCCTGTCACACTCTGGCAAATCACATTTCCCATCATGACTGCCGGAACACCTGCTTCAATTGCCTTCTGATATGGCACAAAATCAGATGCCTCAAGATCCTCCAGCTTATCTGTCATCCAAAGCATTCCTGTCGCTGAATCTGTAGTAGCCTTTCCTTTTCCGGGAAAGCTCTTTGCTACAGAATTGATTCCTGCACCATTATAGCTGCTTACCTGTGCTGCAACACAGTCACCTACAGTCGCTGACTCGCTGCCAAATGCATATGTATCGTTATCTGCATTATCACCATATGCTATATCCGCTGTCGGCCCAAAATTCATATTAAGGCCATTGGTAGCCATATATGAGCCTATCTTTCCTGCACTGCTGCCCGCTGCGTCAGCATCTCCAAGCTGTGATGGTGCCTGCTGTGCCTCATATCCATTAGCTGAAGCAAGAGGAAGTCTTTCTCCACCTTCTTCATCAATTGCAAGAAACAGATTCACGCCCAGTCGCTCCTGCGAAAATGACTGCAGACTGCTCATCATCTTTGTAACTGCAGCCTCACCTGAGAAATTCTCCTGTCTGAAAACAAAACCACCAAGAGGATATGTACCAATAGCTGCCTTTGTCTTGTTACCGGCCTGAGTGAACTGTGATACACCTGTAATCTCCTCAGGTCTCGTAATGAATAGCTGGGCTACCTTTTCCTCTGTTGTCATAGAAGACAGCTTTGTCTTGACAGAATCTGACGGAGTAAATGCCGGTGCTGCCTGCTGTCCATCAGCTTGTACCTGCTGAGTTCCATCCGTCTCCTGAGTAGGATGCTGTGTCTCCTGCTGGCTTTCTGTTATTTTCTTATTCGCCTTATTCCCCGGCATCACAAAATGCACCGCTCCAAATACCAGCACAACTATCAGTGCAATTACTTCTATTGTGATGAGGTACTTATCTCCATTTTGTCTGAAGTTCATATTTAATCCCCAAAATTTGTATTTGTTAAATCGTTATTAGGTCCGCTTACTTTTCCTGATAATGCACTGCTGTATTCGTTTACAGTTGCACTAGGAGTATAGCCTGTATCACCTTCAAGGAACTGATGCACTCCTGTAGCCATGTCTGCAAGTGTAGTAGGCACCTCAACCCATGCACCATCAACCTTTCCACCATAAAACACCTGTGGATATGCTGTAGAATCCTCTACTGTATAGTCTGCAAGATTTTTAAATACTGAAAGAATCTCATCAGTATTATAGTTAGTATTGACATGTCCAATCAGGTCTGATACCATCTTAATCTTTGCCGCTGTATTCATCTGCTTAGCTGATTCAAAAACCTTAAACAGCACTGTTCTCTGTCTTTCAGCACGCTTATAGTCTCCTCCGGCTGTATAACGTATTCTGGAATACGCAACTGCCTGAGTTCCATCAAGTGTATATGTGCCGGCTGAATCAATATGGGATGAGCTTGTTCCACGAACCTTATTGACCTCATCAATATATCCGTTTATCACCTTTGCCTCAGATTCATCAATATCCTGTACAATGCCTCCTACCTCATCTATAATTTCACCGACTGTATTGAAATTGACTGTAACATAATTCTTTATGTCTAAGTCCAGATTTTTGTTAAGTGTATCCACTGCAAGCTCCGGTCCGCCAAACGCATGTGCATGTGTCACCTTCTGGTATCCATGACCATCAATATTCATCATACAATCTCTGAAAATAGATACCATGCGGATTTTCTTAGCATCATGATCAACCCTGACTACCATAATGGAATCGGAACGTGTTCCTTTATCAAGCTGATCTGAACGGCTGTCAACACCAAATAACGCAAACTCCTCAATACCTGATTTGTCTGTAGTGCTGTCATCCTCAGTCTGAGTATCGGCTTTTGTCTTAACTGCCTCTGTACCCGGCTTTATGCCTTTAGCTTCTTTATTCTTAACATTACTGCTGTTAATCTTTACAAGTATTATCGCTATAATAGCAATAAGTACAATCATTACTGCCGTAATAATTATATTTTTCTTTTTTTTCATCTGCACTATTCTCCGTCATTCATATGTGTCTGTGCCTGTTACTTTTCGTCCTCATCTCTGCCATAATAACTGCCATAGTAATTACCATAGTAGTTTCCATAGTAATGACCATACTTAGACTCCTCAAACCTGCACTTATTGAGCACAGCTCCAAGAATCTTGACTCCTGAGTCCTCAAGTGTACGCTTTGTATTGATGATTGCACGGCTGCTTGTAACATTCTGGGCAGCAACTATTACTGCGCCGTCTACATTCTTTCCAACTACGGCTGCATCAATCGCAGCTCCTGTAGGAGGAGTATCGACAAGCACATAGTCAAAGTTCTTCTCTCCAAACTCGATAAGCTCTTTAAACTCGTTTGTTTCAAGAAGCTCTGTCGGATTAGGCACCTCATGTCCTGCAAAGAGAATAAATACTCCTTTGATGTTTGTCGCATATACTACTTTGTCCAAAGATACCTGACCTGAGAGATAATGTGAGAGTCCGTATATCTTTCCACCGCTCTCCACTTTCGCTCTGAGTCGTCCTACAAGGACTGACTTACGCATATCGGTATCTACTATAAGGACTGACTTCTTAGAGTCCGCCATCGAACGAGCCAGATCCATAACTACGGTTGTCTTTCCCTCATTTGGCACGCTGCTGGTAAAGAGGATGGACTTCACGCCCTTTCCACTAAAGCTGATGCTTGTTTTAAGAGCTCGAAGAGACTCCTTCATTGTATAGCTCTGGTCTTTTATCTGATTAATAACTACTGTTTCCATTAAACTGCCCTCTTCTTACTCTTGCTATCGTCTGATTTAGATGATCGAGTTTTCTTCTTTTTTCTTCTCTTTGTCTTGGCTCCATCATACTCTGTCTCATCAACAGGAAGTGATGCAAGCACCTTGAGGCCTGTTCTGCTCTCCATATCATCTGCATTGGAAATTGTATCGTCAAGCATGTATCCAAATACAACTATACCGGCTGCAAGAAACAGTCCGAGTACAGCACCGATAACTGTATTCTTAAGGATATTATTATTTACCGGGGTCTTTGAAGCATATGCTGTCTGGATAATCTTTGGCTGTGACTGATCCATATTGTCAGCTATATACTGTGACGAAACCTTTGCAATCTCATCTGCCACTGTTTTTGAAGCTTCCAAATCAGTGTCTGTAACCACAATCTTGAGCACACGTGTATCTGTCGGATTCTCTATTGAAACCCTCTTGCTAAGCTGCTCGTATGTCTCGTCCATATCCAGATTGTCAATTACCTGTGATAAAACTGTCCTGCCTGTGATAACGTACTCATAGTCGTTTGTCAGACTCGAGCCTACCTGAATATCAGCAAGACTGGTGATAGATGTTGACTTGGTCAGTACATACATCTCTGCAGATGCCTCATACTCCGGTACAAAAGTAATCTTGGAGTATAATCCAAATACTGCTGCAAGAAGCACCATTGATGCCACAAGTGCCTTCCAGTGCTTCACTAATTCGTGAAACAGCGCTACTAAATCGATTTCAATTTCCTGATCTCTTATTGGTTCGTTGTTTTCCATTTTCCTACCCTTTACAAATTGTAACTTTATTTTTCGGTTTAATCCTATGTTATATTACTACACTTCATTTCTTTTGTCTATTTTTAGAAGTCACAAAAAAAGTATTAAGAATATGTCATATTTTGTAAATAATTATGTCATATAATAGAAAAGTGCCGTTTCCGGCACTTTTCTTTGTTGTATTTTCATTTGCTATATTTTATTTGTTCCTGTTCTATTGTTGCTGCTCTAGTTCTGCTGTGGCTGTTCTGATGGTTCAGTCGGTGCCACCGGCTGTGGCTGCGGCTGTGGTTTTCGATTTACTGTAACGGTTATTGAACTGCTTGCGCTATTCCAGCCTGCCATTTCACCTGCTATAGCTGTAATCTGTACGCTACCAGCCCTGTAGATAGTCACATTTCCGGCGCCATCAACTGATGCAATCGAAGGATCACTTGACTGGTAAGAAAGCCCTGCTCCGTTTGAAGCACTTGCTCCTAGAGAAAATGGTGCATCTCCCTCTGTTACAGTTTTATTACCGCAACATATTGTCACAGATGGTGTCTGGTTTGGCTGTGGCTTTGCATTTACAGTGATTGTAATTGTCTTGCTGCCGGCCTTATAGCTTGTAGTAGCCTCAGACTTGACAGTGATTGTTGCAGTTCCGACACCTGCTATTGTCACATTTCCGTTCTCATCCACTCTCACTACGCCCTCATTATCACTTGAGTATGTGAGCTTTGCATTATCCTCTGCTGTCACACCGAGATTGAATGCTCCGTCGCCCTCTGTAACATTATAAGAGTCAGCCCCGCCAAAACTCTGTGCTTTGCCGGCCACCTTGTCAACACCACCATATACAATTACTTTTTCATCTAATGTTACATTCTCATATAGCTTCTTTGCAGCTGAATAAGGCATATTTATGCAACCATGGCTGCCGCTGTACATGTAGATATTTCCACCGAAGGTACTTCTCCACGAAGCATCATGGAATCCAATTCCACCATTGAATGGTATAAAGAAATTAACCCATGACTTATATCCGTCTCCCCTTAAGTATCTATCCTTATCTCTTGAGAAGATAGAATACACTCCGGTAGGTGTTCCGTGTCCTTTTGAAATACATCCTGTAACACACTGACTTGATACAACAAGCTCTCCATTCTTGTATACATATACCATCTGATTGGTAAGATCCACTTCACAGTAATTGCCACCATATGTGACATATTCACCTGTTTCTTCTTCCTTTGCCTCACTGTAAACTGCTTCCACTGTTGCAGACTTTTTATTGTTTACTGCCTCAGCAATCGCCTCATACAGCTTATTTCCATCTACAGTCTGTCCTGATGATGTAACAGGCACATTTATTATATTTCCGCCTGTTGTCTTAAACTGTCCTGTTTTCTTCTTTGACACATCATGCTTTTTTGCAAGCTCTGTACAGTATGTAGCCATATTCTCGCCATCAAGAGAAACTGACAATCCGTCATTGCCCACTATAAGCCACTGGGCTATCTGATCCTTTCCTACAGCCTCTGTAGCAGCTTCACCTGTTGCCGGTGTGAAATTACATGTCACCGTCACATCAAGATATGCATTGGCTTCTTTTAATGCCTTCTTTACCAAATCGCTATCTGCAGCCTTTTCTCCATCAACATATCCTGTTGCAGATGTAAGCTCTACCTTATCCTTCAGTTTCTTTACAGCGCTTGTCAGATTTGTAGCTGCATTGTCATATACAGGTGAATCTCCCGATACACCGTCAACACCCTCAAATTGTCCTGCATCTGCATTGTAGGCTATTGTAGCACGATATGGCACAATTGATCTTATATCAAAGGTCTGTGTGTCTGTCGCAGCCTTCTTTTGTTCGTCATCATTTGCATCTGTATCCGTATCACTCTGAGCCGCAGCATCAGACTGTGACTGCGTTTTTGCAGTGATATAAGAGTCTACAAGAGCCGTCTCCAGCTCATCGGACTTTTCCATTTTAAAAAGCTTCACCTGCTTTTCCGGCTCCTTATCCTTATTAGCTGCATTTATCAGCTCCTGAAGATCTGCCTTGTCATTGTACTTGAGCCCCAAATCCTCAGCTGTCATATCAAATGATGCATCGTCAAGCTTCACTGATATCTTATACTTGCCTACTGCAGTCTTTATGGCTTTCTTTGCCTCGTCAGCAGTCATTCCACCTACATCAACTGATGCAAGCTTGTACTTTTCAGGGAATGTCTTGTATGCTTTCTTTCCACAGCCTGCCATTCCCAACGTCATAAGCGCACAGGCTAAAGCTACCAGCAGTTTTACACTTTTCTTCTTCATCTTTGTCCTCTTTATCTTAATTTATATTATTCTCACAGCACCATATTTTATCACTTTCTTATATATGCCTCAAGTGAGATTTGTCACATATTTTCCAATTATTTAGACATATTATTCATCATTATGATAACAAAAAGCTTCTAATGACGTACAATATGTAACAAGCGTATAAAATAGTCCTGATATACTCTATCGCTCATATGCATTTTATTCAACGCACAAAATACTTTATAATTCTTATTTACACATTTATACATATCTGTATTCTTTTTTTCGATTTGACTGACAAACAGCTTCATCCTTTTTCTAAGCTGTTTTTTATCAGTGTTCCTAATCAGGCAAAGCTGCAAATAGTCGTTGATAAATTTGCTTGTTTTATCAAACCACAGCTGCTTTCCGCCTATACTAAAGTGCTCCGCATCCCGGCCTGCCTCAATCAGCCTCATGATAACCTTCTCATAATGGTCAAGCCTCTTCAGTGAGCTTTCTATCGAAACGCTCTGATTTACGTCACCGACTCTATACTCATAAAGTGCCTTATCATATGCATAGATACTTTCTGCATATGCCATTGGGATTATTGAGAACTCCTGATCCTCGTAGAATACCCCCTCAGAGAGTGTCAGTCCAGTATTTCTATAAAACTGCGTATTATATATCACCCCATGCAGACTCAGCCCCCACCAGAAATCATACAGATGCTCATCCACATATTCGGCATTATATGGTCCACCATTTTTTGTTATATATTTATCGTCGTATGGATACTCATCAGTATTTTCTCTCTGCAGCACATATGACCTATAGCTCATCAGCACTGCATCTGCGAAATTCTCATGTTTATTTTCATTATCTCTAAGATAACAGATAGTTTCTTTCAACACATCAGTGTTTACCCAGTCATCAGCGTCTACTACCTTGAAATAGCTTCCATTTATTATTTTTACGCCTTCATTAATTGCCGAGCCATGACCACCGTTTTCTTTATTCAGTATCCGGTACACGTCAGGATATTTATTTACATATTTTTGTGCAATCTCCACACTATTATCGGTAGAGCCGTCATTTACAACAATAATGTCCAGCATATTTAAAAGAGAGTTATCATCAATAATAAATGATGATAACCCTTTATCCAAAAACTTTGCCGCATTATATGTCGGTATTATTATTGATAGTATCTTTTTATTTTCTGTTTCCATATCCTATCTAATTCCTGTTTCTATATGTTAATTTCCACTTATATCGCTGTCTGTCACCATATTTGACAATGGTAGTCAGTATTATTTTCTGTATAGTCTGTCTGCTCTGCCAACCCTTTTGGCAAGCTCAAGCAGCTTTGCAAATTGATTCTCGTAAAAGCTGTTGCTCACATGCAGCTTATTAAACAGCCGAAATACTTTATATTTACGCTGTACTGCCTCATACATAAGTGCACTTTTTTGAGCGAGTTTCATGTTAAACTGCTCTACTATCGCTCTGCCGGATTGTCTGTCGGTATTTTTTATCAAAGCTATTTGATAATAGCTTGTGATTATGCCCGACGTCTTTCTGATAAAGTGTTCCTTTCCACCCTGTGGCATTTTTGCAAAGCTCTTCTCTGCCTCAAGTACATTAAATATAACCTGCTCCAAATCCGGAAGACGCTTCACCTGACTCGCTGCTGAAACACTTTGATTTACATCTCCAACTCTGTATACATACAACTCTTCCTGAATAAATCTGACAGTTTTTGCATACGAAAACGGAACGGTTGCATACTCCTGGTCTTCGTAAAATACATGCTCTGTGAGCTTATATCCAAGTGCTTTATAGAACCCTGTGTTATATATCACTCCGTGAAATGATAGACCATCATATACATCATCCCACATATTTACTATATCCTTTAAATTGTACTCTCTTGTAAAATCAGGCACACTCACATCTGCCGGTCTGTACTCATCCTTTGATATGTCATAATACCTGAAGCTTTGTATCACCGCATCCGAATCTACATGCTCGAGATATTCAACCAGGTGCTTTAGCGCAAGCGTATCTACCCAGTCATCTGCATCGACCACCTTGAAATACTTTCCTCTCACATGCTCCACGCCTGTGTTGATTGCAGAACCATGTCCACCATTTGTTTTATTTACTATGACAAAGGTATCCGGATACCAGTCCACAAATTTCTGCGCCACTTCAACACTTCTGTCAGGTGTGCCGTCATTTACGACTATCACCTCAAGCTTATCGAGTATAGCCTTGTCAATATCTATTTCCTCAAAGCGGCCATCCGTTGCCATTTTACAGTTGTGCTGTGCTGTCTGTGCATCTGTATCCCTGCATACCAGAAATGACGACAGCCCCTTATTCAGAAACTTTTCTGCATTATATGTTGGTATTATGATTGATAATATTTTACTCATTAACTGTTCTATCCGTCCTGATTACTATTATTAAAAAGAGTATTGCATACTCATTAACGCCTATTCATGAAATTAATTACCACGCAGTCTGCTATAGACCCATGCTGCCATCGGAAATATCTTAAACCCTGTTTTTCTAAGCATCCAGACGCTCTTCCTGCTGCACGCCTGGTACACTCCCGGGTGCTCCTCACGCAGCATCTCGTCAAACTTCTTCATCT
>ENA-ORKM01000065-ORKM01000065.1-human-gut-metagenome-genome-assembly--contig:-NODE-65-length-27407-cov-12.6118_pt1 | contig 27407 bp, 24 predicted proteins | sample MGYA00243059_ERZ508807 | MGnify/ENA primary metagenome ERZ508807 (study PRJEB26277, sample SAMN04329813) | human gut metagenome | biome: human-associated habitat | host: Homo sapiens | place: USA... | reverse complement strand
CCGGTGACACTTCGGGTATGAACCGAATGCTCTAGCCAACTGAGCTATACCGCCATATTTATTTTGTGCACTTGAACAGTGCTTTATTATTATATCCAATCGACCGCGATTTGTCAACAATTATTTCGCAAAAATTCAAAAATTTCTGAAATATCTCCTTCCATGGCGTAAAAAAGACGCTGTAACAGAAAAAAGTTACAGCGTCTTGCGTAAATCATTCCCGATATTTCTCCATCATTTCCTTGAACAGCACAGCCGGAGAGGGCGGCGTGTAGGTAATGGCGTTGGCACCCGCCGCAATGGTGGCGGAAATGCTCTCACCGGTCTTGCCGCCGCTGGCGATGATGGGCACATCCGGGAACTGCTCCCGGATCTTTGCCACCACCCGGGGCGTGTCGGTGCTGCAGGCCACATTCAGGATGGATGCCCCGGAATCAATGCGGCTCTGGATGTTGGTGTCCTCTTTTGTCACTGTGATGATGACCGGGATGTCCACCACCCGCGAGACCGCCAGCAGGTTCAGGTCAGAGATGGGGGAATTGAGCACCACGCCCATGGCACCCTGGCTCTCCACGTCGCGGGCAAGGTTCAGGGTGCGCACGCCATGGGTGGTGCCGCCGCCCACACCGCAGAACACCGGAATGTAGGATGCCTTGATGATGGCATCGCTGATGGCCTGCTGGGGCGTGAAAGGATAGACCGCGAACACCGCGTCCGCGTCGCAGTTGCGGATGATGGCAAGGTCGGTGGTGAATACAAAGCTTTTCAGCCGCCGCCCGTTGATGACGATGCCGCTGGCGGCATACACCTCCTGGGGCATTTTCAGGATGTTGTGGCGCAGGCGGCTCTCTACGTTGGGGGAAGTTTTCTTTTCAGCTGCCATGGGCAAGTCCTCCGTTTCTCAATTGTTTCAAATAGGAACTATATTATAGGAAAACAGGGGAGTTTATGCAAGAAACATCCTGTGAACAGTCTGCAAATAAAAATCGACCCTCTCCGTCCGTGCTTCACAGCACCGGAGAGGGTCGTTCCTTTAATGTGTTCTAACGTATTCTAAAATATCCTCAGGCACGCCGGCCAGTGCATCGGCTCCGGCAGCAGTCAGCTCTGCGCGGCCCCGGAAGCCCCACAGCGCCCCCATGGCAGGCAGACCGGCATTGTGCCCGGTCAGGATATCTACATCGCTGTCGCCCACAAACAGGGTGCTGGCAGGGTCTGCGTGCAGGTCCTGCATCAGGCTGTAAACACCGGTGGGGTCGGGCTTGGTGGGCACGCCCGGGCGGCTGCCCCGCACCAGAACAAACCGACCTGCCCCGAAATAATGCTCGATGATCTTGCCGCACAGCGGGTCAGCCTTGTTGGAGAACACCGCGCACTGCACGCCCGCGGTGTTCAGCGCGTCAATGAGGGCAGCAATGCCCGGGTAAGGCGCGGTCTTGTCCTCCTTGTGGGCATCGTACCGGGTGGTAAACTCCGCCAGCGTAGCGGCCAGCTGCTCCGGTGTGCGGGCATCGGCGGGCGAAAACCGCTCCACGAGCTTCGGGATGCCGTTACCCACCATGTGCTTGAACTGCTCCACCGTAAACTCCGGCCACCCGTGCTGTGCACACACCCAGTTGCCTGCATCAGCCAGGTCGTCGATGGTGTTCAGCAAAGTGCCGTCCAAATCAAATAATACCGTATGAATCATAACAATTTTACTTCCCCTAAAAACAATAACGTTATCTTTATGCCAAGGGCTCCCCCTATTGGGAGAGCTGTCGCCGATCGGCGGCTGAGAGATTTAATTCGTTTCCATAAATCTGAAAAATTTCTCCGCATCCCGCAGCGGCACGCTCCTCACCTTGAGCTTTACCCAGCCGGGAAAGGTTAGGGTCAGGTTGGTGCGGCCAACGCTGGCAGCCCAGGGGCTTTGTGCTGCGGTCAGGCAGACATCCGGGTGAAACACACAGATGCAGTGCAGGTAGAGCCCCTGCTGCCGCCGCAGGGTCATGCGGCCCTCCCGCAGCCAGAGGCCCTCCCGCCGGTAGCCAGCCGCGGCCCCGGCCAGCAGTGCCCCAAAGAAGAGCGTGGGGATGAGCAGGGTCACGGTCAGCTGGGGCAGCACTGTGGCTGAGACCAGCGTCAGCAGCAGGCAGAGGGCAAAGGGAATGCCTGCCGGTGCAAAAAAGATGAGACTGCGCTGCTCGGTGCGGGCCAGCAGGTCGGGCGGCATCCGGAACTCCGGCAGCAGCTCCCGGAACAATGCTTCCTCGCCGCTGCGGTAGACGAACAGCGGCAGCTCGGGGGAGCAGCCGCCCGCCGTTACAAAGACCGGCCAGCGCTTCATCAGCCGGGCGGCGGGGGAGATGCGGACATCTGCAAAGCTGATCTCGCTTGTCCGCACCCGGCACTCGAAGTGCTCCAGCCAGCCGCCCCGGCTGCCGATCTGGTCGGCCGTGTGCCAGACAGTGTAGTGCACGGTCTGGGCAAAGCTGCGCATCAGGCTGGCCCCCAGCAGAAAGCCAGCAGCCGCCAGCAGCCACGCCGCGCCTGCAGGGAGCCACCGCGCCGCGAAGCGGGCCAGAAAGCTCACCTGGATCTGGGCAAAAACGGCAGGGTTCCAGTCCGGAACATCCCGGGTCTGGCGCACGGCCAGCACAAACAGGGCCAGCGTGGAGAGGCCGTTGGCCCCCAGAAAACCCAGCGCCGCCCGCTCCCCTCCGGCGGGCCGGTGCAGGGTGGGCTTTACCAGAGGCATCAGCTGGTCTGCCACCGCCTCGGCATCGGCTTTGGGCAGGCAGACCGAAAGGGTGTGCTTTTGCGCAGCGCCCACCGGGTAAAGGATCAGGCGGCTTGCCCCGGCCATCCGGTAGAGCAGGGGCCGGTCAATGGTCAGTGCCGCCAGCATCTCGCCCCGCAGGGCACGATCCAGCCGGATGCCCAGCCGCCAGTGCAGATGAAAGACTCCGGTGTCATCCATGCTCCAGCTGCTCACACGCAGGATGCCCCAGCTCACTGCGCAGAGTAAAAGGAACAGCAGCGCATCCTGCCGCAGAGCCGTGTGCAGGGCTGTCCAGTTCCGCTCAAACAGCACCTGAACCAGCGGCAGTAGATAGACCACCAGCGTCTTGCGCAGAAACCGCAGGACGGTAAAGGGGTGCAGGCGGCGTTCGTTCATCGGATCTCCTCCGCAAGGGCATGGGTGAGGGCAGCAGCCTGCTCTGCCGGGACCGCCGGTAAAATAAGCCGCGTGCCCGGTGCCGTGATGACGACCACCGATACCCCTGCCAGCCGGAGCAGCGGCGTGCGCAGCCGGAACAGCCCTGTTACGGCCCTGCGTCGGATCGCCCGCCGCAGCGGGAAGACGATGCCGGAGTACACCGTCAGGGTCTCCGCGCCCAGCGCGGCGGCATAGCTGCAGGCGCGCTGGTACACCACCGCCACCAGTGCGGCCCAGAGCAGGCAGAACACCACCCCGGCGGGCAGGCTCTGCCAGAACACAAAGGGAGCCGCCAACAGGCCCGGGATGGCGGTCCAGCAGCAGAGCACAGCCCGGCCCCGGGGCGGGATGATGAGCGCCGTGCGGCGCAGCTCCCACTCCGTCACTTGCTGTTCAGCTCCCAGGCATCGGTCAGCAGGTGCAGGGTATCGTCCTGCGTCAGCACCAGGATGCGGTCCCAGGGCAGCAGAACGGTGTTGCCGTGGGGGATGATGAACTCAGTGTCGCGGGTGATGCTGACCAGAATGGCATCGCCAGGAATGGGCACATCCATGATGGCCTTGCCCGCAAACTTGAAGTTCTCGGGCAGCAGGATCTCGTTCAGGCTGGCTGTGCCGCCGCCCAGGCTGAGCAGCTGGCGGATGGTATCCGTCTCGATCTCCCGTTCCAGAATGTGGCTCAGGTTGTCGGTGCCGCAGACCACGGTGTCCACGCCTAAGGTGTGCAGCAGCTCCCGGTTCTTGGGGTTGGAGGCCCGGGCCACGGTGCGGTCCACGCCGAACTCCCGCTTGGCGATCTGACAGGCCACGAGGTTGTCCTCGTCCGAGCCGGTCACGGCCACAAAGGCGTTGCAGCTGCCAACATCGGCGGTGCGCAGGGTGTCCACGCTGATGGAATCGCCGCAGATCACGGGGATGTCCAGCGAATCTGCCAGCATCCGGCACTGGGCCTCGATGGGTTCAATGATGACCACCGAATGGTGGTTCGTCAGCAGGCTCTGGGCCAGATACCGCCCAACACGCCCGCCGCCTGCAATACAAACTTTCATATTGATACCTCGTATTACTTTGGGTAAAACTTCTCCTGAACTAAACCTCTCCGTCAATGCTTCGCATTGCCACCTCTCCTAGTAGGAGAGGCCTTGGCAGTCAGGTAAAGCTTTACGCATTTGCCAAGGGCTCCCCTACTAGGGGAGCTGTCGAGCGGGTGCGAGACTGAGAGGTTTTACGCCTCACTTCGCCAGCGCACGAAACACGGCCTGCTCTGTCAGGATGGTGGGGCAGATCGTGTCCAGCTCGTAGGTCTTGTGATAGAGCACCTGCAAATGCGGATCAGAGACGCGGCAGATGACCTTTTCGCGCCGGAAGATGTTCTTTGCGATCTGTGCAGCCATCAGGTTCACGGAGTCATCTTCGCACACAGCGGCCACTGCGTCGCAGTTCTCCACGCCGCCCTGCTTGAGGATGTCGGGATCGGTGGGGTCGCCCACAAGGGCTGTGCCGCCAAAGGAATAATCATCAAAGCTGTCCAGCCGCTTGAGCTGCTCGGGGTCCTTTTCGATCAGGGAAATATCATGGCCGATGCGTTCCAGATCCCGCACCAGTGCCGCGCCCACCTGGTCGCAGCCGATCACCAGAATATTCATGGATGTCACCTCATTGTTCAAAATCTGTTTTTATCTGGCCCGGCAGTCCGTGTCAGAAGGAAACACAGGGAAAAACGTTGTGTCCAGTATAGCATATTTCCCGCGGCAGATAAATACAGAAAAAGCAGACAGTGCTCCTGTATAAAATTTGTGATTTTTCGTGCGCAGGCTCTCAGAATATGATATACTGGAAAGCGAACCCAATCTGAATGTGTGCAGAGCGCCTGTGCTGCTTTGCAGGGAGGAGAACCCATGTTTCTTGAAATACTGAAAGCCATCCTGATGGGTATTGTGGAGGGCATCACCGAGTGGCTGCCCATCTCGTCCACCGGCCACATGATCCTGGTGGAGCAGGTGGTCAAGTTCAACGCCAGCGAGGAGTTTATGTCCATGTTCCGCGTGGTCATCCAGCTGGGTGCCATTCTGGCCGTGGTGGTGCTGTTCTGGAATAAGCTCTGGCCCTTCGGCCTGCGCCATGGCCGCGTCTGCTCCAAACCTGCCGTCTGGCAGCTCTGGTTCAAGGTGGTGGCCGCCACCATCCCGGTGCTCATCATCAGCCCGCTGGACGACTGGTTTGAGAACCGCTTCTACAATTACATCACGGTCGCCGCCATGCTGATCCTGTATGGTGTCCTCTTCATCCTTGTGGAGAACCGCCGCACCGCCCCGCATGTCACCCGGCTGGAACAGATCACCTACCGCGAAGCCTTCATCGTTGGCGTGTGGCAGATGCTGGCCATCATCCCCGGCACCTCCCGCTCCGGTGCCACCATCGTGGGCGGCCTGCTGCTGGGTCTGTCCCGTGCCTGCGTGGCCGAGTTCACCTTCTTCCTCGCCATCCCGGTTATGGCGGGCGCGTCCCTGCTCAAGGTGGTCAAGTTCGTCCTCTCCGGCGCTGCGATGACCGGCACCGAGATCGCTGTTCTCGTGGTGGGCTGCGTGGTCGCCTTTGTGGTCAGCCTTGCCGCCATCCGCTTCCTGATGGATTACGTCAAGCGCCATAACTTCAAGTTCTTCGGCCTCTACCGCATCGTGCTGGGCCTGATCGTCCTGGCCGTGGCCGCCATCACCGCCATTGCGTAAATCGCCCCCGACCCCCCAGCCGCCCGCCCGGGCGGCTTTTTTGCGCCCTGGGGCAATTGCACCGGCCCCGGCCTTGTGTTATACTGGAGCCATAAAGAGAGAACCCGGCGGCGGGAGAGTGCCGCGCCTGAAATTGTCAAAAACGGAGGAGATCCCTATGGAAGCATCGACTGTATATTACACCGACTTCCGGTGTCCTGTGGGCACCAGCCTGACCGAAAAGCTGCGCCGCCTGTGCATTGCGGCAGGCATCAAGAGCATTGATATGGATGGCAAGTTCGTGGCCATCAAGATGCACTTTGGCGAGCTGGGCAACCTGGCTTTCCTGCGCCCGAACTACGCCAAGGTGGTGGCAGACCTGTGCAAGGAGCAGGGGGGCCAGCCCTTCCTGACCGACTGCAACACGCTGTACCCGGGTAGCCGTAAGAACGCGCTGGAGCACCTGAGCTGCGCGCAGGAAAACGGCTTCTGGCCCATGACCACTGGCTGCCAGATTATCATTGGCGATGGCCTGCGCGGCACCGATGAGCTTGAGGTGCCCGTGCCCAACGGCGAATACTGCAAGACCGCCAAGATCGGCCGCGCCATTATGGATGCCGACATCTTCATCAGTCTGACCCACTTCAAGGGCCACGAAGCGACCGGCTTCGGCGGGGCCATCAAGAACATCGGCATGGGCTGCGGTTCCCGTGCGGGCAAGATGGAGCAGCACTCCTCCGGTAAGCCCGCCGTGCAGGAGGAGCTCTGCCGCGGCTGCCACCGCTGCGCCAAGGAGTGCGGCTCCGACGCCATCCGCTACAATGAGAACAATAAGGCGGTCATTGATTACGAAAAGTGCAAGGGTTGCGGCCGCTGCATCGGTGCCTGCAACTTCGATGCCATCTATTCCATCGACAGCAGCGCCAACGAGGAGCTGGACCGCAAGATGGCAGAGTATGCCGCTGCCGTCTGTGCAGACCGCCCCTGCTTCCACATCAGCCTGGTGCAGGACATCAGCCCCAACTGTGACTGCCACGGCGAGAACGATGCCCCCATCCTGCCGGATATCGGCATGTTCGCCTCCTTTGACCCCGTGGCGCTGGATCAGGCCTGTGCCGATGCCTGCCTGAACGCACAGCCCCTGCCCAACAGTCAGCTGGGCCAGAACCTTGCAAAGCCCGGCTGGAACTGCCACCACGACAACTTCAAGGATTCCAACCCCAATGTCGAGTGGAAGGCAACGCTGGAGCAGGCCGAAAAGATCGGCATGGGCACCCGCCAGTACACCCTGAAGAAGATCTGAACATAAAAATAAGCCCGACAACGTCGGGCTTATTTTTATGTCTCTTGCATTCAGGGGCAGACGGAACGATCAATACTCGCTGGAAGCCGGGACCAGTACGTCAATGACATCGGCCAGGGCTTTCCAGTTTTCCTCGGAACAGCCGGGCAGCTCTTTGACATCCAGACCGGCATCCTCAATGCGGCCGGTCATGCTGTCCTTGTCGGTCAGCAGGGCCTCAGCATCGGCCTTGATGAGCGGCCAGGCATCGGCAAAGCTCTGCTGGTCATCGGCGCTCAGGCTGTCGAACCACTGGGTATAGGCATCTTTGATGTCGCTGACCGGCTGGATGCTCATGTTGCAGCCATCGGCCCACTTCAGCAGGGAAGCCGCCGCGATGACGGATTTCAGCGAGCAGCCGGACACGCCGGGGCCCCAGCCGAGGCAGGGGGCAAAGGCATCGTCCGGGTCAGAGAGGGAGAACAGGGAGTTCTCGCCTGCGTCCAGCGGGCCCACCTTGCCAGTGTCGGCGGTCACGGTGGAAGAGGGGATGCTCTCGCTTGCAGAAGCGGAAGAGCTGGAAGCGGCAGTGCTGCCGGAAGAGGTGCTGCAGCCTGCCAGCACGCCGCACAGCAGGGCGGCGCAAACCAGCAGGGAAAGAATACGCTTGCGAATCATAGGAAAGCCTCCTTTTATCGTGTTCCGGCCCATCTGCCGGAGAAACTGCTCTGGTACATTTCTAGTATACTGTTCTGCCGGGCTGTTGTCAATCGGCGTGCGCAGGACGATTTTTCACCCCGGCTGTGCAAACTATACAAACTTTTGTCGTTTTTTTCTCAGTCGGGCGGGATTGACATTTTTTGCGCTGGCGCGTATAATCCGGCCATGGTCAAACTGGGAGAAACGGGTGAAGAACCGGAAAAAGGGGGAGAAACGGATGCAGAAATTTCTGCGGCGGCTGGAACGCTTTTCACAGTCGCTGCTGTCGCCGCTGTCTTATCTTTCGGCGGCGGGCCTGCTGCTGGTGCTGGGAGCGCTGCTCACCAGCAAGCCCTTGTGTCAGGCGCTGCCGGTGCTGCAGTGGGCTCCGCTGCAGCTGATGGGTCAGCTGCTCTACAACGGGATGATGGTGCTCATCAACAACCTCAGCGTCATTCTCTGCGTGGGGGTGGCTGCCGTGCGCGCCAAAACCGAAAAGCAGGATGCCGCCCTGCTGGCGCTGATGGCCTACCTTGTGTTCCTCACAGCCAACCACACCGCGCTGGAAGCGCTGGGACTGCTTGCCCAGCCGAACGGGATGACCGGCCTTGCGGGCACGGGCCAGACCACCATTCTGGGCATTCAGGTGGTGGACACCGGCGTGGCAAGCGGCATCGTGCTGGGCTTTGCGGCGGCGTGGCTCTTCAACCGCACCTGCGAAAAGCAGTTTTATGGCATGATCACCCAGCTCTATTCGGGCCTGCGGTGGTCGTTTTTGTGGCTGTCGGCGCTGGCGGTGGCACTGGGGCTGGGGTTCTGCTTTGTCTGCCCGCCGCTGCAGCGGGCGGTCAGCGCCCTCACGGGCTGGATCGCGGCTTCAGGGAACGCGGGTGTGTTCCTCTACGGCTTTCTGGAACGGCTGCTCATCCCCACCGGCCTGCATCACCTCATCTATATGCCCTTCCAGTTCTCTTCGCTGGGCGGCAGCCTGACCGTAGGCTCTGTGACCTACACAGGTGCTTACGCCGTCTGCATGACCGAGTACACCATGGGCCTGCCCCTCTCGGACGGCATCGTCTGGATGTACACCGGCTTCACCAAGACCTTTGGCTATCTGGGCATTGCAGCGGCCTTCATCTTCACGGCCCGCAGGGAGAACCGTGCCCGTACCGCCGCCGCTATGATCCCGCTGGCGGTCACGGCCTCGGTGGCCTCCATCACCGAACCCATTGATTTTCTGTTCTGCTTCGTTTCGCCCCTGCTCTGGGTGGCCCATGCGGTCATTACGGGCGGCTTTATGGTGCTGCTCCATGTCCTGCATGTCCGGGCCTTTACCTCCAACCTGCTGGGGTCGCTGGTGTTCAACCTGAGCGCCGGGGAGCAGCTGCAGAACATGCCGCTGCTCTATCTGCTGGGCCTTGCGGAGACCCTGACCTACTTTGCCGTGTTCAGCGTCCTTATCAAGGCAAAGGATCTGCCCACCCCGGGCCGGGAAGCAGCCCTTTCCACAGACCAGTCCCCGTACGCCGACCCGCAGGAGGTGTGCCGGTTCATCGCCGCGCTGGGTGGGCCGGAGAACATCGCCCAGCTGGGAAACTGCTTCACCCGCCTCCGGCTCACGGTGCGGGATGCCTCGCTGCTGGATATGGGGGCTCTGCTCTCCCTGCCCCATAAAGGTCTTGTGGTGCAGGGCACCCGGGTCCAGCTGGTCTGCGGCCTGCACGCCGCCCAGCTCCGCCGCGCGCTTGAACAGCAGCTTGCCGAGATGGCCCCGGTGTGATTGCTTTTTGATAAGAGAAACGGTATAATTGTGGCGAAACCTCTCAGTCGCCTGCGGCGACAGCTCCTCTAACAGGGGGGCCAAAAAATCCCCTGCCTCTCCTATTAGAGAGGTGGCATTGCGAAGCAATGACGGAGAGGTTTAGCAGCGGATAACCTGAAAATAAAGGAGAACATAAAATGCAGAATAACACCTTTTCCGTCGAAGGTCTCTTCGATTTCCTGAACGCCGGTGTCAGCGCCTTCCACTCCACGGCTGCGGCTGTGAAGCTCCTGGAGGAAAACGGCTACCAGAACTGCCCCGAGAGCGCAGCCTGGGAGCTGGTGCCCGGCGGCAGATATTACACCACCCGCAACGGCTCTGCCGTGCTGGCATGGCGGATGCCCAAGGGGGAGCTGACCGGCTGGCATGTCACCGCCAGCCACAGCGATTCTCCCACCTGGCGCATCAAGCAGCTGGACGGCGGCAAGGACGCAGTCTTTGCCAAGGCGGAGACCGAGGGCTACGGCGGCATGATCATGCCCACCTGGCTGGACCGTCCCCTGAGCGTGGCGGGCCGCATTCTGGTCCGCACGGAGAACGGCATCCGGAGCCTGCTGGTCCACCCCGACCGGGCGCTGGCTGTCATCCCCAACCTCTGCATCCACTTCAGCCATGACCTGAACAACGGCATGAAGTACAACCCTCAGGTGGATCTGCAGCCCATCTTTGGTGAGGCGGGCTCCACCCTGCGGGACGCTCTGGCTGGGGAGGCCGGGGTCAAGGCAGAGGACATCGTGGACGCTGACCTGGTGCTCTGCACCCGTGAAAAGGCCGAGTGCGTGGGCCTGAAGGGCGAATATTTCATGTCCGGCCGCATCGATGACCTGGAATGCGCCTACACCACCCTGTGGGGCTTCCTGCAGGGCCGCGGCGAGGAGGAAGGCCGGGGCGATATGTGGGTCATGTTCGACAACGAGGAGGTGGGCTCCTCCAGCCGGCAGGGCGCACAGGGCACCCTGATGGCCAATGTGCTGGCCCGCATTGAGGAAAAGCTGGGCGTGACCCGGGAGCAGAGCATCCGTGCCTGCACCAACAGCCTGCTGCTGAGCGCCGACAATGGCCACGCCACCCACCCCAACCACCCCGAAAAGAGTGATCCCGCCAATGTGGCGGTCATGGGCGGCGGTGTGCTGCTGAAGTACAATGCCCGCCAGACCTACACCACCAGCGGCTTTACCGGCGCTGCCTTTGCTGAGATCTGCAAAAAGGCCGGTGTGCCGGTGCAGGTGGCCGCAAACCGCGCGGATGTTCCCGGCGGCTCCACGCTGGGCAACCTGCTGGGCCACCAGATCCTGATCCCCATGGTGGATATCGGTCTGGCACAGCTGGCCATGCATTCCGCAATGGAGACCGCCAGCTGCAAGGATGCCGAGTACATGGCAAAGGCTGTAGCAGAGTTCTATAACACGCCCATCTCCCAGCCTGTGGACGGCGAGTGGAAGCTGGGCCTGTGAGCGCTGTGACCGGGCGCTTTGCCCCCAGCCCCAGCGGGCGGCTGCATCTGGGCAATCTGGCCTGCAGCCTGCTGGCCTGGCTCAGCGCCAGAAGTCAGGGCGGGCGCATCGTTCTGCGCATTGAGGATCTGGATGCCGAGCGCTGCCCCCGCAAATATGCCGACGCACTGGAAGAGGACCTGCGCTGGCTGGGCCTTGTCTGGGACGAGGGCGGCAGCAGCGGCGGCCCCAACGGCCCCTATTACCAGAGCGAGTGCGCCGCCATCTACACCGAGAGCTATAACAAACTGGAAGCACAGGGCCTTGTTTACCCCTGTTTCTGCTCCCGTGCCCAGCTCCATGCCGCCAGCGCACCCCACACCTCCGACGGCAATGTGATCTATCCCGGCACCTGCCGGGGGCTGACGGCGGAGCAGATCGCCGAAAAGAGCAAAAAGAAAGCCCCGGCCTATCGTCTCATGGTGCCCGATGAGGACATCACCTTCACCGATGGCTGTATGGGCCCCCACACCGAGAACCTGCTCCGCGACTGCGGGGATTTCTACCTCCGCCGCGCCGATGGCGTGTTTGCCTACCAGCTGGCTGTGGTGGTGGACGATGCCCGGATGGGGGTCACGGAGGTGGTGCGGGGCGCAGACCTGCTCTCTTCCACCGCCCGGCAGCTCTATCTCTATCGTCTGCTGGGGCTGAAAGCACCGCAGTTCGCCCATTGCCCGCTCCTGCTGGCTCCCGATGGCCGCCGCCTGTCCAAACGGGACGGGGACCAGAGCCTGGAAAACCTGCGGGCAAAGTATACGGCGGAAGAGATCGTGGGCAGGCTTGCCTTTGCCTATGGTCTCCAACCTGAACCGGCTCCCCGCACCCCGGAAAGCCTGATTCCAGACTTTTCCTGGGACAAGGTGCCCAAGCAGGACATCTGCCTGCCGGAAAATCTGTTTTAAGCAAAACCACAATCTTTCACTGGAAACGGTAAAGATTGTGGTTTATTGTTTACAAAATAATACTCTTATGGTAGAATATAAATAGCGAAAATCACAACAAAGATTGGAGGAAGTAAAATGAAAAAGATGTTAGCTGGTCTATTGGTGGTATTGACACTTGTGTGTGCGATGCCGCTTGGTGCATTTGCTGCTGAGCCAGAAGATGAAGGAGTGCAGCCGCTTTTTTTTCCTGAGTGTCCGAAATGTGGTGGCGTACTTAATATTGAAAGAACATGGACGGAATACACATATTATTACACAACTATATGGGTATATGTGGTATGCGAAAATGGCGACTATTCGAGTAATGAAGTAATGTCTCAAATTCCCAATCAGACAACTCGTAAAAAGAATGATAATGAGAACGAGAGTGTTACGCAAATAGACTAAAACAGAAAGGAGCCTGCTATGCGTAAAATATTAAAAGCGTTGAGCCTGTTGATCTGCACAATGCTTTTGTTCAGTGCATGTGCAGGCTCTTTGAATCTGAGACCGGGACCTTTCCGTTCGGAAATGCAGGATGTTTTCGTTCAGCAGACGACACTTACGGTTCCGGCCAGTCACGCCGAGCATGGGGAGGATTATGTCATTGAGTGGCAGGACCCTGTGATGGAAAAGCACGTCCGGAAATGGCTTGACCGCCCGAAGGGGGATATTTATCACAGCGATGTCTGGGATTATCAGCGAGTCTCGATAAATTCCGGAACCGGCGTGAAAGATCTCCTCGTCAAAGATGCAACGGACGGGGTGGACATTGGGGGAAACGTCAGCAGCAATGAGCAGCTGGCAGCCTGCGCAGTCAGCGTAAAGGGAACGTATGATCCGGTGACCTCTCTGGCAGACCTGCGGCATTTTGACAGCTTGCAGGTATTGTCGGTCAATAATAGAAGGGGAGCCCCACCCATTACAGATCTGACAGGTCTGGAGGAATGCAAAAATCTGATGCTTTTGAGTGTGCCCAGTGTGGAGAGCAGCGCATTCCCGACCTTTGCAAAGCTGGATTCTGTGGTAGAGCTGAAGTATGGCAGTGACGGGATCCGGGCGGATTCCAATGTCTCCGACCTTTCGGCGCTGGCGCAGATGAAGTCGCTGAAGATGCTGTGGATCACCGGCAGTGAGGTCGATCTGACCCAGCTGGCCGGAGCTGACTTGCGGGTCCTGAGACTGGACGTGACCCGGATCGGTTCGCTGGAACCGCTGAAGCAGATGGAAAATCTGAGCTTTCTGCAGCTGTGCCAAGGGCCGGAGATCGACAGCTTTGCCCCGCTGGCGGAGAGCAGTGTGCAGTATCTGAGTATGTCTCTCTCTCAGGGTGCACAGGAAGCCTACAAGGACATGGATTATACTCCCCTGACCCAGATGCCGCAGCTGATCTGGCTGGATCTGACCAACAACATCACGTTTGATACGGAAACCTGCAAAAAACTGCTGGCAAACGATACGGCCCTGAAATATCTGAAAATTTCCTATACATCAGCGGCCAAAGATGCCGAAGAGCTGGATACAGCGCACCTGAAAGAGTTCACTGCCCCGGCTCCGTAATGCCCCAAAATGCAAAACACCCATGCCAGCGCCGGCATGGGTGTTTTTCAATGCAGATTCAGAGCCGCTGGGGGATCCGGCTCTCGCTGCGTTCCAGTGCGGTCATGGCCGTATCCAGCGCCATGGCCAGCAGGATGCCCAGCAATACATCAATGCAGCTGTGCTGCTTGAGCAGAACCGTGGACGCGATGATGGAGACGCAGAGCACGACCGAAGCAGGCCGCATCCAGCGGCGGCCCGGCGTTTCAAAGATGCGGCTGCGGTAGTAGGCCATCATCAGGGTGACCGAGTTGAACACATGGATGGAGGGGCAGACGTTGAGGGGCGTGTCGGTGGCATAGAGCATCCGCACGGCCTGAGCAAAGAGGTCGCTGCCGTATACCCGGTAGGGCCGCAGATCCAGCCCGGTGGGCAGGATGACATAGCAGGCCAGCGCAATGGTCATGCCCGCAAACAGGGGCAGGCAGAGCCGCCAGAAGTCGGCCCGGGGCGCTTTCCACAGCAGGTAGAACAGGGTGAACGGGATCCATACGAACCACGCAAAGTAGGGCACGATGGCATATTTGCAAAAGGGGATCAGGTCGTCCAGATGGCAGTGCACCAGAACATCGGGCACGGCAATATGGACTTCGAGCCAATGGAACGCCGAAAGGTAAAACAGGAGATAAAACGCCATGAACGAAACGGGATGGCGGGAAAACCAGTTGCGCATGGAACACACTTCCTTTTCTGGAATGGGGGCCGCAGCCCCGCCTAAAGTTCTTTGCAGCGTATGATTATACCGCGCAAAGACGAAGAAAACAAGACAAAAAGCTGACAAAATCGTGAACACATCCGCGCGGAATTTGGTATGCTTTGGGAAAGCGGATGCAGGGAAGAGAAGCTTCTGCCTATTGATACGAGACAGGATGCGGGTTTCCTGCACAAAAAAGGCCCTCCCCGCCAGAACTGCAATGGCGGAGAGGGCCGGATATACGGAAACTCAGATCACCTTTTGTTCCATCCACCTGCCGCGGACAAAGCGGACGCAGAAGAACAGCGAGCGCATGGCCCAATCCAGGAACATGCCCATCCAGATGAACAGCAGGCCGCAGTGGAACTTGAGCACCATCAGGTAGCAGAAGGCCACCCGGAACACCCACATGGAGATGACGCTGACCGTCATGGTAAAGGCGGCATCTCCGGCGGCGCGCAGGATGTTGGGCAGGGTGAAGCTGGAGGGCCACAGGATCAGCGATACAACGTTGAACCAGACCATCAGCTCCAGTGCCATGCCGTAGGCCTCCGGCGAGAGGTTGAACCAGGAGAGCGCCAGCTTGTTCAGGAAGAACAAGCCGGAAAGATTCATCAGCCAGTCCCCGGCGTAGGCGGTCAGGAGCAGCAGGCGGGAATAGCGCTTGGCCTGCACCTTTTCCCCGGCACCCAGACACTGGCCCACAACGGTCAGCGCGCCGATGCCCACGGCGGAGGCAGGCACGTTCAGGAAGCTGGAGATGTTGCCTGCCACGGCGTTTGCCGCAATGGCGGCGGTGCCCAGCGTGCTGGTCAGGCTGGAGACCGACAGCTTGCCGATCTGGAACATGCCGTTCTCGATGCCGGCGGGAATGCCGACTTTCAGGATGCGCTTGATGAGGTCGAGGTCAGGCTTCAGGTCGGTGAGGTGGTCGATGCGCAGCGCACAGTCCGGCTTCTGCAGCAGGAACATCACGGTGAAGCAGGCGATCATCCGGCTCACGAGGCTGGCAGTGGCCGCACCCATCACTCCCAGGCCAAACCTGTAGATCAGGATGGCGTTGCCGCCAATGTTCACCACGTTCATCACCAGGCTGGAAAGCATACTGATCTTGCTGTTGCCCTGGGCGCGGAACAGGGCCGCACCGGCATTGTACACGCCAATAAAAGGATAGCTCAGGGCCGAGAGCAGGAAATAGGTCTCGGCGTAGCGCATCACATCCGCGTCAATGGAGCCGAAGATGCCCCGCAGGATGGCATGCCGCCCCACCGCCACGATGACGGCGGTGACCACGCTGAGCGAGATCATAATGAACATGATCTGTGCGGCACTGGCCTTGGCCCGTTTTGGCTCCCGGTGGCCGATGTACTGGCTGGCGACCACCGCGCCGCCGGTGGCCAGTGCGCTGAGCAGCTGGATCATCAGCACGTTGAAGGAGTCCACCAGGCTCACGCCCGAAACGGCGGCTTCGCCCACCGAGGAGACCATCAGGGTGTCCGCCAGACCGATGGAGATGCTGAGGGCCTGCTCTGCCACCAGCGGCAGGAAAAGTGAGATGAGCTGTTGACGGTTGAACAGCGGTCTTGATGTGGTCGATGCGTCTGTCATGGTGTCCTCCCTTGGCGCGTGGATTCAAACACACCCATGATAGCGCGGAATGACGTGAAAATCAAGATGTTGTATCCAACAAACCTGAAAATCAGGCAAACTCTTTGCTGGGGGTCAGGCTGGTGCCGTAATAAACGATGTAGTCGTAGGGAATCTGGGGGTTGTATGCAGCCAGATCGCCGTACTTGGCCAGAATGTCGTTCCGCAGGCCGCCCACCTCGATGTCATGGTCAGAGACGTTCCGCACCGAGAGGAAGGAGTGACCGCTGGAATTGATGGAGGCATCGCCCTGATCCTCGGCCCGGGCGTAGATGCGCAGCAGGGCCACGGCACCCTCGGCGGGTTCTGCACCGTAGGCCTGCACGGCAGATTTATGGTCGGCCTGTTCAAAATCGTAGGGGCCGCCGGTGCTGGTGGTAAAGCCGACGATGTTGCGGATCTGATCCTCAAGGGGGCTTACATCGGTGATGACACGTTCGTCCTGGGGGGCGGGCGTGGCGGCGGGAGCCTCGGCCAGCGCGGCGGTGCTGCAGAACACGCACAGGGCCAGCGTCAGGCAGAGGGAAAGGGCGCGGAACAGCTTTTTCATGGGGTGACCTCCAAAGAGAAAAAAATTCAGGTCAAGGATAGACGATTTTTGGGGCGCTGTCAAGAAAAAGATATCTGTCGCCTTTACCCCCGGTGCCGGTTGTGTTAAAATGTAGCTGGTAGCCGTGCCCGGTGGTTTGGGGCATGGGGCCGATCGGAAGGTAAATGAATCTGACCCAGAGAGGGGAACAACCTATGCCAAAAGAAGCACACAAGGTCGTGGTCATCGGGCACCGCAACCCCGATACCGATTCCATCTGCTCCGCCATTGCCTATGCGGAGCTCAAAAACCGCACCAGCACGCTGGTCTGTGAGCCGCGCCGTGCTGGTAAAATGAATCAGGAGACCGAGTTCGTCCTGAAAAAGTTCGGTGTCACGCCGCCCCGGATGTGCACCGACGTGAACCCCAAGATCCGGGACGTGGATTACCGCGAGATGCCGGGCATCCCGGGCTCCACCAGCCTGCGCCGCGCATGGAAGATCATGCGCGACCAGCAGATCGACACCCTGTCCATCACCAGCGCGGACAACGAGCTGGAGGGCATCATCACCGTGAAGGATCTTGCTACCGCCAACATGGACGTGTTCGATACCGCAGTGCTGGCCAAGAGCCGTACCTCTTATAAGAATATCCTTGAAACGCTGAACGGCACCATGGTGGTGGGCAATGCCGACGCGGTCTGCACCACCGGCCACATCAAGATCGGCACCGCCACCCCCGAGATGCTGGAAAGCAGTGTGGAAAAGGGGGATATCGTCATTCTGAGCAACCGGTACGAAAGCCAGCTCTGCGCCATTGAAAAGGAAGCCTCCCTGCTCATCATCTGCAATGGGGCCAAGGTGGGCCGCACCATCCAGCGCATTGCCGATGAGACCGGCGTTGCCATTATGACCACCCCCGTGGATACCTACGCGGCGGGCAAGCTCATCAGCCAGTGCGCCCCCATCTCCTATTATATGACCCGGGACAACATCCTCAAATTCACCCTCGTCACCCCCGTGGCCGATGTGCTGCGGGTGATGGCAAAGGTGCGCCACCGCTATTTCCCCATCCTCGATGAGGAAGGCAAATACTGCGGCATGGTCAGCCGCCGCAACGTCATTGCCCTGCGCAAGCGGCGCATCATTCTGGTGGACCACAACGAGGCCACCCAGGCCGTGGAGGGCTTTGATCAGGCCGAGATCCTGGAGATCATCGACCACCACCGCATCGGCAGTCTGGAGACCAGCGGCCCGGTCTACTTCCGCAACCAGCCCGTGGGCTGCACCGCCACCATCATCACCCAGATGTACGATGAAAACGGTGTGGACATCCCGCCCCAGATCGCGGGCCTGCTGCTGGCGGCTATCCTTTCGGATACGCTGGCCTTCCGCAGCCCCACCTGCACCCCCGTGGATGAAAACACTGCCAAACGTCTGGCCAAGATCGCAGGCGTGGATATTGAAGAGTTTTCCACCGAAATGTTCGAGGCCGGTGAAAAACTGGACGGCAAGACCCCCGAAGAGGTCTTTTTGCAGGACTTCAAGGTGTTCATGTGCGGCGATATCCGCTTTGGCGTGGCGCAGGGCAGCTACATGACCCGCAAGAACCTGCAGGCCGCCCAGGCGCTGCTCCAGCCCTATCTGGAGGAGGCCCGCAACAAGCAGAACGTGGAGGACCTCTACATGCTGCTGACCGATGTGCCCAAGGAGGAGAGCGTGGTCATCTGCACCGGCCGCTACGCCGCCGAGGTGTTGAGCAACGGCTTTGAGAGCCGGCCCGCCGCCGACGGCAGCTGGACGCTGCCCGGCGTGGTCAGCCGCAAAAAGCAGTTCATCCCCGCCATGATGAGCGCCTATCAGGAGCTGTAACCCCCCGCTACAAAACACGAAGCCCCCGGAACCCTGCATGTTCCGGGGGCTGTTGTGTTTTGTAAGGGAGCGTCAGGCTGCGACTTTTAAGGGAGAGTTATCAGTCCAGATGGTGCCATCCAAAAGCTTTGTTACGGCCAGTGTGCCGTTCACGCTGACCCGCGCGGGGTCCAGCGCATAGAAATCGCTCTCCCGCAGGTTTTCGGGGTCTGCCGTGGGGGAGATGCCCACCACGCACACCCAGTGTCCGTAGGTGCTGCTGGTGGCGATGTGGGGGTAGTTGACCTCTTTCCAGCCGGAGCCGGAGAGGTGGTATTCATAGCTCGTCACGCGGTTGGTGTGCTTGGACACGCCGCTGACAGCGGTGTTTTTCAGATGTACGATGACGGGCCGCCCGGCCTGCAGCTCTTCATACAGGCGGGAAAGGCAGCCGGAAAGGGAGCCGCTGTAAGCGTAGTACCCGGCGGCAGACCATACCGCGCCGTTCGACCACATCCCGCTGCCTGAGCAGGGCTTGTCATCCAGAATGGTGCGGGCGTAGCGCAGGGCGTACCAGCTGCACCGGCCCGAGGTCTGGTTGCCGATGGAGACGATCTGCTGGCTGTCGAAGGACAGCAGCGTGATGCCGTTCACATCCTGCAATTGTGCCGCCGCAGCCTTTGGCGCGGCCAGAAAGCTCAGGCACAGCAGAACTGCTGCCATGAAAACGCGCACCGGAGCGCGCAGGGAACCATGCTGCATGGGGCAAACTCCTTTTCCTTGTTCAGGAACGGCACCCGGCGGTTCCCATTGCCTTAAGTTTAGCACCAAATCGTGGTAGAATTGTGTAAACGCCGGAAATATTTTCCGGTTTTTGCCCCGGGCATGGCAAAGGATCTTTGCGAAGATTCGTTCTGGAAAAAACAACAAAAGCAGGAGAAAATGTTTGGTGAAGCTGGCAATTGACAAAAGCGACAGTCGTTGGATAAAATAAAGTCAGAAGGGGCCCTGCTTCAAAATGGAAAGGCACCCTGCATATTATGAAAAACACAACAAAACGACTGGAGGTCCCGACATGAAAATGCTGAAAAAACTGGCCGCTTTGATTCTGGCGGCGACCATGGTACTTGTTCTGTTCACCGCCTGCGGCGGTGATACCACATCGACCCCTGAGGCTCAGGCGGAAGCTCAGATGATGAGCACGATCAATGCAAAGCGTGGTTCGGCAGTACAGCTGTGCAATGACACCGAGCTCAAACAGGAAGCTGAAAAGTTCTTGGATTCGGCGGTAGACATCAACACTGGTTTTTTGAAATTTGCCCATAGAGTAAAAGTTGACCGTGATGATCAGGGTATTTATACGGCCAAGGTCGTGGTCAAGAATGAGTATACCGGTAAACTGTTGGAAGAGTTCTTTAAACTGATAAACAACGAGAATAAGGATGTGAACATCAGCGCAGTTGGCAAGTGGACCAAGGTTGGTGTAGCCGCAAAGACAGTCAAGGGAAATATGTATATTTCTGTTGTTGTTCAGGTTAACCCCAAAGCATAAGGATACAGTAATACACTCCCCGGAGCGTGGCTGAAAGGCCGCCCTCCGGGGCTTTTTGTATTTGTGGCAAAATCCTTCTGAATGTGGTACAATAAAAGATAGATTTTGTCGAAAGAAAGGAACCTTTGGATGCAGCTGTTTGAACTGGTCAGCCCGCGACTGTTCCGCCCGCTGGCGGGGCCCAACCGGGCGTTTTATGCGGAGCTGCTGCTCCTGCTGTGGGAGGAGTGCCGCCACACGGCGGATTACTCCATCTCCCGGGCAGAAGCGGTGAGCCGGGCCGAGGATTACTTTGCGGCGCTGGCAAAGCCGCTGGCACTGGATGCCGATGACGCGGGCGATGAAGCCGAACAGCCCACCCGGGATCCCCATACCCTTGCGCTGGGCTTTCTGCTCCGCCTGCGCCGCACCGGCTGGCTGGAAGAGCAGCCCGGCAGCTATGAGGAAGAGCCTGCCCTTGCCTTTGTGCCCGAGGTGGCCCCTCTGCTGGAAGCACTGGAAGAGATCCTGAACCCGCGCGTTGTCACCTACACCGGCAAGCTGTACAAGGCCTGGCAGCTGCTGCAGAACATCGGGGAGGAAAAGAGCCCCTATGAGAATGTTCTGCGGGAGGTGGCCTCCGATCTGGAAGCACTGAACAAGTCCCTGCGGGCGCTGAACGCATCCATCGGGCATTATATCGACCGGCTCACCCGCAACCGCACCCCCCAGGAGGTGCTGGAGCTCTTCGACCAGTACGAGGAAAAGGTGGTGGCCGCCGCTTACCACCGCTTCAAGACCAGCGATAACCTGTTCAATTACCGCGCTTATCTGGAAGAGGAGCTGGACGACTGCGAGGCAGAACACCTGCCCCGGCTGGCGCTGGATTACGCCCGGGTGGAACGCTGCGCCCCCGGCGAGGCCGCCCCTGCCGTGCGTGCCCTCATCCAGAAACTGCGGGATTCGCTGGAAGAGATGAGCACCCTGATGCGCCAGATCGACCAGAGCCACATCCGCTACCGCAAGCGGGCCGTGCAGCGGGCACAGTTCCTGCTGCTGAGCGACCGCTCCTCGCAGGGCAGTGTCACCGCCCTGCTCCGCCGCTATGCCGAGGAGATCAAAACGCCCGATCAGCTGTTCGCGCCGGATGACGGCCCGGTGGCAAAGCGCCTGCACCTCTACCCGGCGGCGGTGTTCGGGGCAAAGCCCCTCTACCCGCCCGCCGCGCCCCGCAGCGAAACGCCACTGGCCCCGGTGCGGCAGGCCGGGCTGGATGCGGAGCAGCTGCGCAAAGAACAGCAGCAGCTGCTGGACTACGCCCGGATGGCCGTGACTGAGGAGAACGTGGGCCTGCTGGCAAAACAGGCCCTTGCCGCCCGCAGTGCGGTGGCTGCCTCCACGCTGGCGGAGGAGTACCCCCGCGATTTTGCCCGCATCATCGGCCTGCACACCTATTCGCAGTCGCCGCGCCGGGCTTACGATATCACCCTTACCGGAAACTGGGTCGAACGGGGCGGCTTCCGGTTTGAAGAGTTTATTCTGACACCCCGCAGGGAGGACGCTGACCATGGCCGAACCGAATAAAATGCTGGAAGAGACCGCAAACTATCTGCTCAACCACTGCTTTGTGCTGGGCGGCGTGGAGGATCAGCGGGCAAAATACCTCTATGTGCAGGATCATCTGCCCGAGGTGCGGGCCGTGTTCGCGCCGCTGGGCTATGCGGTAACGCTTTACCCAGCTCCGCTGCAGGCGGCGGCGCTGGTCAACGAGCATGAGGGCAGCCAGGCCCGGCTGCTGAAATACGAGAGCATCCTGCTGCTGGTGCTCCGCCTGCTCTACCTGCAAAAGCGGGAGAGCCTTGCCGCCAGCGCCGATCAGGTGCTGGTCACGGTGGAAGAGGTGCAGACAGAGCTGCAGAAGATGAACCTGCCCCGGCGGCTGGACCAGCGCACGTTGGAGGAGCTGATGCGCACCCTGCGCAGGTACAATCTGGCCCGCCCGGTGGGGCGGCTGACCGGTCTGGACAGCCGCATCGAGGTGTTCCCCACCGTGCTGCTGGCTCTGCCGGACGCAGACCTTGCCGATGCCGCCGCCGAGAGCAGCCGCACCCGGGAGGAACTGGCCCTCTACGAGCGGCCTGACGGAGATGCCAGCGGGGAGGAAGAAGAATGATCGAATTAAAGCGCCTGAAGCTTATCAACTGGCACAATTTTGAAAATGTCACCTTCGATTGTGCCCGTCTGACCTATATGATCGGTGTCAACGCGGTGGGCAAGACCACCATTCTGGATGCCATCCGCTACTGCCTGACCACCAACCGCAATTTCAATGCCCTGGGCAATAAAAAGAGCGGCCGCACCCTGCAGGGCTCTGTCCACGCCAAGCAGCGCGGCGAGAATGCCTACCGCCGCCCGGGCCGCACGGTGGCATACATCGGTGCCGAGTTCTGGGATACCGTCAAGCGGACAAACTTTGTCATCGCTGTCCGGGTGGAATCCGAGGGTCCCATGCAGGAGCTCCACCCCGGCGACCAGACCTGGTACATCTCCGAGGACGGCATCACGCTGGAAAAGCTGCCCTTCCTTGATCCGCGCACCGGTGCCCCCAGCGCCAAGGAGGACTTCAAGCCCGCCGTGGGCCGTCTGTCCTACACCCGCAGCCCCAGCGAGGCCCGGGACCGCATCTGCCGTGCCCTGGGCATTGGCCGCGCCTCCAGCCCGCTGGGCAAGAAGTTCAACGAAGTGTTCCAGATGGGCACCAGCATGGACGAGATCCCCAACTTCCGGGAGTTCCTGTACCAGTACATCCTGCCCCAGCCTGAGCTGGATCTGGAAGCGCTGCAGGGCGACCGGGTGGAGCTGGAAAACCTCCACGCCGTTCTGGCCGAGGCCCAGACCCGTGCCGCCGCGCTGGAACAGATCGTGGCGTATGGCCGGGAAGCCGCTGCCAAAGAGACGGATGCCCTTGTCAACCAGGGCGCGGCCCTGCTGGCCCGCGCCGAAGCGGATGCCGGTGAGGATGCCTCCTGGCAGAGCCATCTGGATGCAGGCCGCCGCCAGCTGGCCGACCTGAACGCAAAATACGAGACTGCCAAGAACGCCGAAGCCGAAGCCCGCCGGGCCTATCTGGTGGCCCACGGTGCGGCCGGTGACAGCGGCGCGGGCCGGGCGCTGGATGCCCTGACCGAGGAGCTGGCCCGGAAAAAGAGCGCGCTGGATGCAGCAGCCCGGACAAGGAACGGTCTGGAAGCGACTGCAGATACCATCACCGGCCTGCTGACCCAGCTGAACCGCAGCGGCTTTGCGGTGGAGAAGGAGCTCTGGCCCCAGCGCCTGACAGCGGAACATCTCCCCGCCCTGACCGAGGCACTGGCCCGCATCGAAAAGCCGCTGGAGGAGAAGTATTTTGCTGCCCGGCAGGCTTCGGCGGATCTGGCAAAAGAGCAGGAGGCCCTGCGGGCCGAGCTGAACGCCGTGTCCGGCGGCAAGTGGGTCTACCCCCACGGCGATGCCGCCACCAAAGTGCGGGATGCCGTGAACGCCGAGCTGAAAAGCCGCGGCATGACAGCGGATGCAAAGATCTTCTGTGAGCTGCTGACCGTGGCCGACGAGAGCTGGCAGGATTGTGTGGAAGCCTGCCTGGGTGACCGCCGGTTCGATATCCTTGTGCCGCCTGCCCACTACGCCGCCGCCAAGAGCGCCTTTGTGGCGCTGGGCGACCGGGTGGGGCCCATCAGCCTGCTGGATACCCCGGGCATCCGCAAAGCGGACCGCCATGCGGAGACGGCCCCCGCCGACAGCCTTGCCGCCCAGGTCACCAGCGAAAACCCGCTGGCCGCACAGTATGCGGACACCATCCTGCGCCGCATCGTCTGCTGCGACACCCCCGATACGCTGGAGCATTTCCCCGACAGCGCCACCCGGGACCTGCTGCGCCACCATCCCTTCCGGCTGGAACGCCTGCGCAGGCCCCAGCGCTATATCGGCCTGGATGCCCGCAGGGAGCGTGCCGAAGCGCTGGAAGCACAGCTGGCCGCCCAGGCCGACCGCTGCCGCGAAGCCGCCCAGACCGAAAAGACCCTGAAATCTGCCTACGACCAGTACCAGAACGTCCTGCGGGGCCATGCGCTGGAACAGCTGGCCGAACTCTGGGCCAGCCGGGCCGCGCTGGATGCCGCCCGTGCCGACTACGCCGCGCAGGAGCAGAAGCTGGCGGACTGCCGTGAGAACCCCATGCTGCAGCAGCTCTACCGCGAGGAAGAAGCCCGGGAAGCTGCATGGGAGACTGCCCGCAAGGCCGTGGAGCAGGTGGGCGGCGATATCCGCGTCTGCGAAAAGCAGATCGCATCCTGCGAGGCAGAGCAGGGTAAAGCGGTGGAGACCGCCGCACAGAGCCGGGAGGCGGCAGAGGCATTCTTTGCACAGCACCCGCTGCTGGAGCCTCTGGCACAGGAACGCAAAAAGGGCCTGATGACAGGCGGGCGCACGGCCCGTGCCGCCGCGCAGACTGCCGAAAAGGCACAGACCAGGCTGGACGATGCCCTGCGAGCTTATCTCACTTCCACGCTGGAACCCGCCCAGAGGGATTACAACGAGCACTACGTCTGCGATTATCCGCTGGGTCTGGCCGGGGTGGAGCAGTACCGCGCCCAGCACGACAGCCTTGTCCGCATTGATCTGGAACGCTACGCCGCCCGGCTGGAGCAGGCACAGCGGGACTGCAAGGACCGTTTCCGCAAGGATATCCTCTTCCGGATGAAGGATGATATTTTCAACGCCCGCCGCCAGTTCCGGGAGCTGAACAAGGTGATGGAGCAGCTGACCTACGGCGAGGAAGTCTACCGCTTTGAGCTGGAGCCCAGCCGTGACCCCCAGCTGGCCGCCTTTTATCAGGTCATTGTGGACAAGGGCAACCAGCAGATGACCGATGGCGACTCGCTGGACAACCTTGCCGCCACCGCCGACCCCGTCTACGAGCGGCAGGTGGACGCGCTGATGGAAAAGATCATGGCCGATGTGGACGAGAACACCCGGGCCCGGCAGGAGGGCCGCACCACCTCCGGTGCCACCCTCTCGGATTATGTGGACTACCGCACCTATCTGGACTATGACATCAAGGTGACCAACACCGTCTCGGGCCAGCAGGCCTATCTTTCCCGCGTCAGCCGCGATTCCTCCGGCGGCGAGAATCAGGCTCCCTTCTATGTGGCCATCTGCGCCAGCCTGCTGCAGATCTACCAGAAGAGCGAGAACAGCATCCGCCTTGTCCTGCTGGACGAGGCCTTCAGCAAGATGACCAGTGACCGCATCCGCCCCATGATGGAGCTGTTCCGCCGCCTGCAGCTGCAGGTGCTGCTCATCTCCACCGTGGAAAAGAGCACCGCCATCCAGCCCTACTGCGACATTACCTATTCCATCGTGCGCCACGGCGATGCCAACGCCATTGCGCCGTTCTACCGGGCCGGCACCCTTGCCGATGCCCCGGAAAAGGAGACTGAATATGAATAACACCCTTGCAAACATCTGGCTCTTTGCCACCCACTGGACCAAGCTGGATGCCTTTGATACCGAGGAAGAGCTCAACGATGAACTGGAGCTGCTCCAGCGCCAGAGCCTGCCCACCAAAGTTCGTCAGGTCACGGACAAGGAAGGCAGGGAACAGTTCCTCCTTTACGTCAAACAGGCCGACCGCGATTACGCCCGCTACTGCACCGGCTGGCGGCCCGGCGGGATGATGTGATCCACCCCTGCAAAAAGGAGAATCCATGTCAAAACAGAAAATTCAACTTTCGGATCACTTTGATGATTCACGGCTGATCCGTTTTGTGCTGCCCTGCATCGGCACCATGCTGTTCACCTCCATTTACGGCATCGTGGACGGCCTGTGCGTCTCAAACTTTGTGGGCAAAACGGCCTTTGCGGCAGTCAACCTCATCATGCCCGTGCCCATGCTGGTGGGTACCGTGGGCTTCATGCTGGGCACCGGCGGCAGCGCCATTGTGGGCATCACGCTGGGCGAGGGCGACAATGCAAAAGCTGACCGCTATTTCAGCCTGTTCATGTCAACGGCGCTGATCGCCGGCATCCTGCTGTCCGTGCTGGGGATGTTGCTGCTCCGGCCGGTGGCCATGATGCTGGGTGCCGAAGGCGAGATGCTGGACTACGCCCTGCGCTATGGCCGGGTGCTGATGCTCAGCCTGCCCACCTTTATCCTGCAGAATATGTTCCAGAGCTTTTTTGTCACCGCCGAAAAGCCGCATCTGGGCTTTTATTTCACGGTGGGCGCGGGCTGCACCAACATGGTGCTGGACGTGCTGTTGGTGGGCATCCTGCACTGGAGCGTAGAGGGCGCCGCCATTGCCACCATGCTCAGCCAGGTGGTGGGCGGCCTGCTGCCGGTGTTCTACTTCCTCAACCGGAACAACACCAGCCTGCTCCACCTCTGCCGCCCGCAGTTTGAGGGCGGTGTGCTGCTGAAAGCCTGTGTGAACGGCTCCTCCGAGCTGATGACCAACCTTTCCATGTCGCTGGTGAACATCCTGTACAACTATCAGCTGCTCCGTTTTGCGGGCGAGGATGGCGTGGCCGCTTACGGTGTGATCATGTATGCGTCCTTCCTGTTCGTGGCGGTGTTTGTGGGCTACGCCGTGGGCAGTGCGCCCATCGTCAGCTACCACTATGGTGCCAATAACCGCAAGGAGGTCAACAACCTCTACCGCAAGAGCCTGAAGCTCATCGGCGTGGTTGCCGTGGGAATGACCATCGGCTCCATGTTCATCATCCCCCATGTGGCCCGCTTCTTTGTGGGCTATGATGAAAACCTGCTCATTCTGACCACCCGGGCTTTCCGGCTCTATGGCCTGAGCTTCCTCATCATGGGGTTCAACGTCTATGCGTCCTCCTTCTTCACGGCCCTGGGCGACGGTGTGACCAGTGCGCTCATCTCGTTCCTGCGCACCCTGCTGTTCCAGGTGGCGGCGGTTCTGCTGCTGCCGTTCCTGCTGGGCATTGATGGCATCTGGCTGGCCGTGACAGCCGCCGAGCTGGCCGCTTTGCTGGTCAGCATCGGCATGTTCATCACCAGAGACCAGCAGTTCCATTACCGCAAGGCGGAATAACCGCAAACAAAGAAAGGACCCTCGGCGGGTCCTTTCTTTGTTCAGAATGTAAACTCCACGAACGCGCAGTTTTTGATGCCTGCCGCCGCGTACTCCTCGTTGGTCATATCGTAAAAATAGGACTGCACCACCCGGGCAATGCCGTTGTGGGCCACCAGCAGGTAGGTCTTGTCGGTGTCGGCCCGGAGCTCGTCCAGCAGGTTGTAGATGCGCTGGGCCAGCTGCATCATGCTCTCGCCGCCGGAGTAGCGGTCGGCAAAGTGGGTCTTGGAAATGCGGAACTCCTCGCCGTCCCGGGGCGTGCCCTCGTA